>OLSX01001290.1_pt1 | contig 23974 bp, 19 predicted proteins | sample 1673141 | NCBI WGS metagenome assembly OLSX01 (sample SAMEA3136759, study PRJEB25190) | human gut metagenome | biome: human gut; feature: human-associated habitat; material: faeces | place: Austria | collected 2013
TCTATAGAGAAAACCTGTTTTTTCGGGATAATACATAATTCGGGATAAGTGCAATTATCCATAATTATGGATAATTGAACCGTACGTACGGTTCCGTATACGGCGCTACATTTGTATTAAAATCACAACTATCTTAGATAGTATTCCAGCGGATTGACTAAACCTGGTCTTTCCGCTTTTTGTATGGCCAGCACTTTTGGACTGATGATAAAGTTGATTACATTCAATCCACATTGTCGATATAGTCCAAGTCTTGTGTTTGCCACCTTGAATATATCTTCGTCTGTGAAATTGCATCTGAATCTCTTGTTGATTCTCTGCAGATTCGTATAGACTCTCATTGGCTTTTTCCACTGCTTGATTATGACTACACGTATCTTGTGGCGCAACCATTGTCCAAACTCTTTCATGAACTTCTTCATGCTTCCTATGCGGAAGTAGTTTATCCATCCCCGAACAATCTGATTCACTTTTGTAAATGTATAAGAAAGTGGTCTAGCTACTGCTGCTTTTCGTTGCAGTACTTCTCTGATTTTCGTGTATAGCTTTACTTTCCTATCACTGCTAGGTTTACATTTCCAGCTGTCTTTATTTTTCCAAAATGTGAATCCTAGAAAATTACTATCGTTTGGTCTTACTACCTTTGTTTTAGTAGCACTGACCTTCAGAAACAGTTTTCTTTCCAGCCATGAGGTTACTGATTTCATCACTCTGTTTGCACTCATCTCACTTTTGACGAATATGTCACAGTCATCGGCATATCTTACAAATCGTAATCCTCTTTCTTCTAATTCTTTATCAAATTTATCTAAATAGATATTTGACAATATTGGTGAAAGCGGACCTCCTTGCGGCACCCCAATTTCTGTTGGTGATGTTAAACCGTTTTCCATTACTCCTGCTCTTAAGAATGAACGTATCAGGTGTAATGTGGTTTTATCATTTACCTTCTCTCTAAGAATTGAAATCAATTTATCATGATTTACTGTGTCGAAATACTTTTCAATATCCAAGTCTATTACCCACTCATAGCCTTCATTCAGATACTCTAGTACTTTATCTATTGCATCATGTGCACTTCTGTTCGATCTGAAACCATAACTGTTTTCACTGAATGATGAATCATAGATTTGACTGAGTACTTGTGCAACGGCCTGTTGAATTACTCTGTCTACTGCTGTCGGTATGCCTAATGGTCTTTTCTTGCCATTAGATTTTGGAATGTATACTCTTCTTACCGGTAAAGGCTTGTATTTCATTTCCATAATTGAAGTTTTGATTTCATCTTTATGTGCTTTGAAATATTCATCAAGCTTGCTGACAGGCATCTCATCTATACCTGGTGCACCTTTGTTGACCTTAACTCTTCTGAGAGCTTCATCCAGATTTTCTTCACTTAGAATCACTTTAATTAATTCCATTGTCGCTGTCCTTCCTTCTATTTGTAAATACTTCTGAAATCATCCCAATTCCTTTCACCATCAGAGATTACGTTTCTCTGTTCCTGGCTATCCTCTTATTCGGACTGTTCAGATATTGCGTACAGTGAAAGACACTATACAAACATTAGACTCTTCGCATCCATTCCTGTTACAGAACTTCATCGCTACTATAGTCTCAGCTGACTCCTTGTAGTTAACTTTTTATCGAACGAAATTACCATCACTGATTTAAAAGATTTTGGACTTATCGCCTACAAGGCCTCCCGGGGTAATTCACTAATCCTCTTTCTTTCACAGCGTCTTGATTTACTGGTTTGATTTTACGTTTACCCTTTGGGCTTCAGTTTGTTGGGCAACCTTACCCATCATTTAGCCTTGTATCAAGTTTCTATCCGTACGCTCGAAAGAATCGCTACACCACTTCCTTCACTCATGGCATCACTGCCAACAGCTTGTGGTTTACTACACTTGGCGGTAAAGACCTGTGGTCAGTTTATCTCTGACTGAATTAGCGCCATGCCCGGCACACCCAAAAAAGAGAATCCTTTCGGATTCTCTTTATTTCATCTAAAGCTTTCCACTTACTTATACTCAACCAATTTATCAAACCATTGTGCACTTATGATTCTTCTAGATTTTTCTTTTCTCAACTTGTCATCTCTTCATCAAATGATTTCATATCTTCCTTTATTACAATCTGAATAAAGCTTCTATGATTCATCTGGTAATCTCGGCATGTTTACTTGTTACTCTTGTTATAATCGTTAAACAATTATTTTCTGTAACAGGTTTTATCGAATATTGAATCTATTGGTCTTTCTGTTTTGCTCAGCTTTAGATCTTTTCAATTGTTAGTGTAGCTTTTTCAGCTACTCTTAATGAATTCCTGGTCCTCTCATATATGATATGACCTCCTTTTACGTTGATATGTGATTCACATAAACAATTTTTCAATTGTTCTATGTACCCCCTCACATCAATGTTTATCAGCTCATATATCTTGAGTTAAGTCAGATGTATTGGCATGAATTTCATCTCTAATTATATTCTTACTCTAAGAATGCTTTAGTTCTCGTTTAGATGAAATCTCTTATTGTGTAGCTTTTTTCAGCTACTCTCAATAAATTCCTGGTCCTTTCATATATATTATGACCTCCTTCTACGTTGATATGTGATTCACATGAACAATTTTTTAATTATTCTATGCAACCTCATACCAATGTTTATAAGCAGATGCTCTTTTATAAGACAGATGCCTACATTTTTTTCATCTTTAATTCATTCTTACTCTAAGAATGTTTTAGTTCTTGTTTAGATGAAATATTTTAATGATGTAGCTTTTTCAGCTACTCTTAATGAATACCTGGTCCTCTCATATGATATGACCTCCTTTGAATGAGAAGTACTTCTTCTTTGTTTGTACTTATAATATACAATGGATTTTCCAAAAGAATAGTCTATTATTCGTAAATTTTTTTCTGTATAATTATATTGTTGAGGGTCAATACTACACACATCTACGGATGTGTTTTTTTGTTATCCAGACATAAGAAAAGATGGCAGATTTCTCTACCATCTAATTTTGGTTGCTTAATTGCTAATTACTTAACGTTAGCGAAGTACTTGATTGTACGAACCATCTGAGAAGTATAAGAGTTCTCATTGTCATACCAAGAAACTACTTCAACCTGTGTCTTGCCATCAGCTAATGGGGAAACCATTGTCTGTGTAGCATCGAACAATGAACCGAATCTCATACCTACGATATCGCTAGATACGATTGGGTCTGTGTTGTAACCGAATGATTCAGTAGCAGCAGCCTTCATAGCAGCGTTAACTTCGTCAACTGTTACAGCCTTATCTACAACTGCGAATAATAATGTTGTAGAACCTGTAGGAGTAGGTACACGCTGAGCAGCACCGATTAACTTACCGTTCAATTCAGGAATTACAAGACCGATAGCCTTTGCAGCACCTGTTGAGTTAGGAACGATGTTAACTGCACCAGCTCTAGATCTTCTTAGATCGCCCTTTCTCTGTGGACCATCAAGAATCATCTGATCGCCTGTGTATGCATGGATTGTGCACATGATACCAGATTCGATTGGTGCTAATTCGTTAAGAGCCTTAGCCATAGGAGCTAAGCAGTTTGTTGTACAAGAAGCAGCAGAGATGATCTTGTCTTCTGGTGTTAATGTTTCGTGGTTTACATTGTAAACGATTGTTGGAAGATCATTTCCTGCAGGAGCAGAAATAACAACCTTCTTAGCACCAGCATTGATGTGAGCCTGAGCCTTAGCCTTGGATGTGTAGAAACCTGAACATTCAAGAACTACATCAACATCTAGATCGCCCCATGGGCAGTTATTTGCATCTGGTTCCTTGTAAATCTTAATTGTCTTACCCTTAACTGTGATTGTACCTGCTTCATCATCAGCAGTAACATCATCTTCGTGACCGATTTCAACGTAACGACCCTGAGATGAGTCATACTTTAAAAGGTGAGCAAGCATATGAGGTGTTGTTAAATCGTTGATAGCAACTACTTCATATCCTTCAGCATCAAACATCTGTCTGAAAGCAAGACGGCCGATACGGCCAAAACCATTAATAGCAACTCTTACATCTGTCATATTGTCTTAATAGACCTCCTTTTGTTGCTATTAAATTATAGAATTTAGAATGAATATCGTCAATTGTGAATTATTTGATTTGTTTCATTTTTCAACAATTCATTCATTCTGTTGCAAATACCATGAAAAAATACCACATGCCATTGACACGTGGTACACAATTAATAAAATTCATTCAAATTCAGCGGTCTATGAGATATCGCAAAAGCCTCTTCAATCGTATCTATTTTCTTGCGAAACAGCTTCGTAAATAACTTAGGATCATTCAAGCGAACCATTGTAGATGGATATGATTTTTTCAATGCTTCTGGGAACACTTTTGAAAGGTCTTCTGCTTCTGATACATACAGATTCACAATCTTTCTTTCCTGCAATGCCGCATTACACAATTTAATCAATGACATAGAGTCAAGATAAATCATTTCCTGTACCTTTAACTGTTCTCCATCAGGAATCATAGCTGCATATCCTTGAATTTGGTCTTTTCCGTTATAATATGCAACAATTTTTCCACCAACTGCTTTAATTTCTTTCTTGTAATTGACAAAATATCCCAAATCTCTAGCGTAGAATCCATTAAAACGCTTAATAAATGCAGAATACACTTTCAACAAATCTAACGGTGCTGGATCATATGCGCATCCAAAATTAGTAATTCTTGTGACGTCTTTTCTTTGAATCTGGAATTGTGTTCGCTGGTAGATCGTACGAAAACCAAATGGTTCATACATTTCTGGTTTTTCTGTCTGGATCAAAGTTAACAATTCACTGTGCTCACATGCATCCACAATGATATCCATCATTTCATGCATATATCCTCTATGACGATACTCTGGATGTACCGCAACGCCCATGATCATACTTGCCTGCAGTACACGAGAATTAAACATCAATGCATGTTCATTACGAACTAGCGTCGCAACGATTTTTCCTTCTAAAACCTTAATATAACAATCTTCAGGTCTTACTACATTTTTAAAGAAAAAGTCTTGATATCTTTCATCAACATCAGGAAAGCAGACTTTCCACAATCTTTTTATTTCATCTATATTTTCTCTTTCAGCTCTTTTGATCATGATTGTTATCATCCTTTCCCTGTGTATTTTGTATCAAATGCATTGTTCTATAATAACTCATTACACTCATCACACCAAGAACCACAAAAAGCATCCATAACTCTTTTTTCCATACGATAAGAGCAAGTACAATGAGTACATCTATTCCAACGACATACATATCTTTCTTACGCATCTTCTTCACCATCTGCCGCAATATCATGAATCTTCACAAAACGATGACGAATACCAGATTTTGAAACTGATTTTTTTGTTTTTTCAGCCAAATAATTACACAGTTCATTCAACGATGCTTCTGGATATTCTTTTCGAATTTCAATGACATCTTTCAGTTTCTGATCTAATGTCTCATATTTACCCATCTGTTCAATTTTTCGAATATCTTCCAGTTGCTTTGCGGCTGCAGACTGCGCTTTCATTTCATTCGCAACATCAATATTATTCAATCGTTGAATATTATTTGCGAGATCTCTTTCGATGCGAATATTTTCAAAACTGAATAATGCCTGTTCCGCTTCAATAATTCTCAAGAAATCCGCTATTTTTTCAGCAGCTTTAATATATACAACAAATTTATTTCTTCTTTCAATCACTTTTGCATTCAAATAAAAACGATTCATCACTTCTTGAATAAAGAACGCATGTTCTTCATTTGCGGCTGTGATTTCCAGATGATAATTTGTTTTTTCTGGAGGGTTGATAGAACCACCAGCCAAAAATGCACCAACAAGATATGCACGTGCATTATTATCTGAAGCAACAATTTTCTGTAATGGTTTTTCTAACAAGCCTCTTGCACTGTAGATACCAAGATCCATCAGTATTACGGGCGCTGCAGAAAGAATACGCAATCCATAAATACGATTCTTCTTCAAGTTCATTTTTTTCTTAACGAACAATTCAATTTCACTATTGTATCTTTCTTTCACCATGCGATAAATCACTCTGGCAACTGCCGCATTTTCAACAGTTACTAGAATCGTCATCCCTCGATTAGAAAAAGATAATGATGAACACATCTGTATTAAAGCAGATAACTCTGCTCTTGCATCGTTACCTTCCATAATTTTCTGTGAAACTTCTTGTTTAACAATTGATGAAAATGACACTCTCTACAACTCTCTTCCTATAACGCAGATACTAGTTTTTCCACAACTTCTTTTATTTTTTCAGGATCATGACGGATCAAATGCCCATCGAAATATAACAATGGTTCTTCAATGATCTGATAATCATGTTGCGCTTTCATAATAGATACAACCGTACTGCCTTCTGCACGGTAAGCTTGAATACTTTTCTGGGGAATTGGATCAGAAGCAACCACCACCGCATCTACAGGTGCCCCATGTTTTTTCAGCGCTTCTACATGATCTTCCACACTATAGCCATCCGTCTCTCCTGGCTGACTCATTGCATTGCAGAAATATACTTTCTTTGCATGTGACTGCTGCAAAGCAGAACGAATATCAGGAATAATAACATTTGGCAAGATACTTGTATAGACAGAACCAATACCATAAATAATCAAATCTGCCTCTTTGATTGCATTAATTGCTTCCTTTTCCGCAACAACAAACGTTTCATAAAATACTTTTTTGATATGGTTATTCACATCAGGAATATTTGCTTCACCTCTAACAACAACACCATCTTCCATCTGTGCATATAATGTAATGACTTGTGAAGTCGCAGGTATGATCTTACCTTTGACATTTAAAATATTCTGAATTTTCTGAACAGCTTCAAAAAATGATCCACAAGTTTGTGTCAATGCTGTCAAAATCAAGTTTCCTAGATTATGCCCCGCAACATCTTCTTCGGTACCATTTGGATCATCAAATCGATATTCCATCAATTCTGTCATCAAATCATCATTTGCACTCAATGCAATCATGACATTACGGATATCACCCATTGCTGGAATATGAAACTGTTTCCGCAATCTACCTGTAGATCCACCATCATCTGCAACAGTTACAATTGCACTGATATCAATTCCCTCAATATTTTTGATTCCTTTACAGATGGTAGACTGTCCATGTCCACCACCAATGATAACAACTTTTTTATTCTTCATTACGAAGCCATTCCTTTTCTTCACGATGTTGTTTATAGCATCTGTATTTCTTACTGTAATGATCATACAGCCAGTTTGTAATGCTGACAGATCTATGCTGACCACCTGTACAGCCAATTGCTACTGTAAAATGATTCTTTCCTTCATTTGCGTATTGTGTTAATGCATAATCCATAAAAGAAGTCAGCTTTTCCAGGAATTCTTTTGTTTCAGGTTTTTCCATGACATAGTCATAAACACATTTATCATTTCCATTATATGGTCTTAAAGAAACTTCCCAGAACGGATTTGGCAAGAAACGTACATCAACCATAAGATCTGCATCTAATGGAACACCATACTTATACCCAAAAGATTCAAAAGAAATAGAAAACACAGGCACTTGTTCCTTAGAGAAATAAGATTCCAGTTTCTTTTTAAATTCCTTTTCACTCAAGAAAGATGTATCAATTGTAATAAAGGAATTATTTAAATTTCTAGAAAACATCTGTCTTTCTACTGAAATTGCTTCATCCAGTGTATTACATGTATTACTTAATAAAAGAGGATGTGTTCTTCTTGTACTCTTATAGCGATGTAACAGTACTGAATCATTTGCATCTAAAAACAAAACCTGCACTTCAAAATTCTGTCCCTTTAAAAGTCTTAAAAAAGCTGGAAAATCCTGTGCTGAAGTTGATAGTGCAATATAGCTATAACGAGGATCAATACTTGTTTCAATCATATCCACAAGCAATGAAACCAATTGTACAGGAAAATTATCAATAACATGATATCCCATATCTTCCAGACTTCTCGTTGCGACACTTTTGCCTGCGCCACTCATTCCAGATACCAAGATGACTCTTTTATTCTTTTCTGAAACACTTTTTTCCATAAAACATCCTCCTTTTTCTATATAATGATAAAACATTATTCCAATTCTTTCACTATCCATTGACATTTCAGTCTAGATTTTCTATGGTTAATTCAGATATAGGAGAATTCAAATGAAAATCATTATTGAAAAAGACGAACACGCAATGAGCGAAAGTGCCATGCAGATCATTTTAGGCACAATGATGCAGGACAAGAAAGTAAACGTTTCACTTACATCTGGATCATCCCCAAGAACAATGTATCAAATGATGGTTCCTTATGTAAAAGACAAGCCACAATTCAAAGATGTTGACTACTACCTTTTTGATGAAGCACCAGAAGTTGGGGAAAAGAAAGGTCAGCCAGGACCTAACTGGACTGAAATGCAGGAACTGTTCTTCAAGGACGCAAATATCCCTGATGAAAAAATCCATATTCCAAGCATGGAAAACTACGAAACATTTGACGAAGAAATTGCAAGAGCCGGTGGTATTGATGTCATGCTGATTGGACTTGGATTTGATGGTCATTTCTGTTCCAACTGTCCAAGATGTACGCCAATGGATGCTTTGACATATGCACGTGCCAGACACGTAACAGTCGAAGCAAATCCAAATTATCCAAATAATACATCACACCCATATTCCATCACAATGGGACCTGCTTCTTTAATGAAAGTTAAGCACTTAGTATTGATTGTAAATGGAAAGCATAAAGCAGAAATCTTCAAAAAATTTCTGACAGAACCAATCAGTGAAGAACTTCCAGCAACAATCCTGCGTCTGCATCCTAACTTTACAGTCATTGCAGATGAAGATGCCGCAAGCTTACTCTCTGAAGAAGATATTAACGGACCAGTTAAAAAATTAGACTAAATACGAAAAAGCCCAGATATCATTCTGAGCTTTTTTGATTAGATCAAATCATTACTCCATGCATGCTTTGCATCCAGAAGAGTCAACAATTCTTTGATATCAGAAATCGTTGCATTTGGTTTTTCTGCTTCGATTTTTTCACGTTTTTCTTCATTTGTGATAAAGCCAACAGTATATACACCAGCATTCTTGCCAGCCTGTACATCTGAAACATTATCACCAACATACATAACGCTGTCATGACCAACATTCAACATTTCACATGTTTCAATGATGCCATCCGGTTTTGGTTTTGCATGTCTATAGCGTTCTGTGCCAACAACAAGATCAATATATTCCTCAATTTCCAGATCTTCAACCCAAGTCTCACAAGATTCAGATAATCTAGAAGTTACAATTGCCACAACATAACCTTTTTTCTTCAATTCCTTTAACACTTCTTCAACATGCGGAAGTGTAGATACTAAGTGTCTGCCAGGCAAAGATTTCTGGAATTCCGTATATTCCTTCATCAATACATCTGTATTCTGATCAGGAAACAACTTTTTCAATTCATCTCTTAAAGGTGGACCAAATACTTCCTGTTGTACTTCTTTTGTGAAATCTTTGATATTTCCATACTTTTGAAATAAGTATGCAAAGCATCCAATGATCATCTGTTCGCTATCCATGATTGTTCCATCAAAATCAAATAAAACAACTGGTTTTCTTTTATCAAAGAATCTTGAATATGACCACAATAGAATACCAATCACTTCCACAACGATACAGGAAGGAAAGTTTCTAACAGCTAAAGGATCCCAATGGAATGCCATTGCAGCAAGACGATCAAATCCCGTCAACATAAACATGACCGCAAATGCATCGCCTCTTCTACGTAGTGGAGAATACGTTCTCATCACGCAATAGATGATCAAGAATTCAAAGATATTAATTCCAACACAATACCACACTGAAGGCAGTTCCAACGCTCTACCAACACGCGCAATTGTAATTGTCAATAACAATGCCGTACTAACAACATCCATCGTTCTGCGGAAGGAAAGATGATGTTTCTTGCCATAAAGCAGTATCACAAGAGATATTGCCTGTAAAGAACCAAGGATATCGATTCCACCATCACCAATCGCAAATACATACCAGGCATACATGGAATAATTCTTCATATTCTCAAGTACCCAGAAAATTCTTCCACCAACAATACCACTCACCAGAATCAGTACAAGAAGATCATCTGAAACTGCCTGTTTATACCCATGTGCTTTCATTGCCTGAGACAAATAGAGATATCCAACAATGCACCCCAAGACTAAAGTGAATGCATACCACTTGATTGTAATTCCCCCAACCGAAACAATCGTGGATAAATCAGGGAACCAAATCATGCTTTCCCCTCTCTTTCATTTGCCGCAACCATAAAATCCTTAAATCTTTCACGGATTTCATCTGCACTGTTAAATCCAGCTTCGCTCAATCTGAAATTTGATACTGCAGATTCAATCAACGCAGCAGTATTTCTACCAGCAGAGACTGGCAATACAAGTGTAGGGACAAGAACATTCAATATTCTTGTATAACGCATCGTCTCATCACCTAGTCTGTTATAGTCTGCATCTGCTTCAAATGGAACAAGCTTAATTACAAGATCCACATCTGCACTGTCAGAAATAGCCATCGCACCAAACATTTTTTCAACATCAATAATACCAATGCCACGGATTTCAAGTAGTCCTTTAATGATATCTGGTGCATGTCCTAAAATATGGTTATGAATATGAATTACATCAACTCTATCATCAGAAATCAATACATTTCCTTCACGAATCAATTCCAATGCCGTTTCACTCTTACCCATTCCGGACTCACCCGTCAATAGAACACCAACACCACGAATACTCATCAATGTTCCACTCATTGTATCTTCTGGTGCAAGTTTTTCATCAAGATATGTAATAATATCTGCCATCAGACGATATGTTTCCATGTTTGTTCTCAAAACCGGGAAATTTGTACTTTCCGCAACCTCTTTTAAAATTGGAGGTAAATCATTATTTTTGGTAATAATCACAGCAGGTGTCAAACCATCTGTAATCAAAGGAAAACGTGATCTTTGATCTTCTTCAGACATCGTACGAATAAATTCAGATTCCCTATTTCCAATCACCACGATTCTACGTGGTTCTGTTTTTTTATATACACCACACAATTCAAATCCAGGTCTATTAACATCTGGAACAACTGTCCAGCGTTTCAAAGATTCGTCATTCCCTGTCAATCTTTCAAACTTAAAAAAATCTACAAGTTCACGAATTGTCACTTTTTTATCATACATTTCATCGGACATTTCATTGTACCTCCGCTGTTGCCTATTATAACATGCTCTTTAAATAACAAAAGGAAAAGAAATATTACTTCTTCCCCTCTTGATGTTCCCTAGTCCATTCTAACGCTTTTAACAAGTATTGTCCTGTCCAGGATTCTTTTACTTTTGAAATTTGTTCTGGTGTGCCTGTTGCAACAACTGTTCCACCCTGATCTCCGCCTTCTGGTCCTAGATCAATGATATAGTCTGCACACTTGATCACATCCAGATTATGTTCAATGACTACTACAGTGTCTCCATTATCAACAATTCTCTCTAGAACTTCAATCAAACGTTTTACATCATCTGTATGTAAACCTGTTGTTGGTTCATCCAGAATATAAACTGTTTTTCCTGTTGCCGGTTTCTGTAATTCGCTCGCCAGCTTTACTCTTTGCGCTTCTCCGCCAGACAATGTTGTAGAAGATTGTCCAAGCTTCATATAACCTAAACCTACATCACAAAGTGTCTGTAGTTTCTTCTTGATCTTAGGATGATTAGAGAAGAAAGACGTTGCTTCTTCAATCGACATTTCCAGTACATCAAAGATATTCTTTCCTTTATATGTACACTGCAATGTTTCTTCATTGTATCTCTTTCCATGACACACTTCACAAGGTACATAAACATCTGGCAGGAAATTCATACGAATCACTTTCACACCATCTCCTTGGCATGCTTCACATCTGCCACCTTTTGTATTAAATGAGAATCTGCCTTTATCATACCCTCTCATTCTTGCTTCCGGAGTTTTGGCAAACACATCACGAATATCATCAAACACACCCGTATATGTTGCTGGATTACTTCTAGGTGTTCTGCCAATTGGCTGCTGATCGATTTGTACCAGTTTATCAATGTTTTCTAATCCCTTGATTGACTTGTACTTTCCAGGATGAATTTTCGCTCTACCAAGATTAACAAGTACTGCTTTCATAAATACATCATTTACAAGCGTAGACTTTCCAGATCCACTCACACCTGTTACCACAACAAGTTTTCCTAACGGAAATTTCACATTGATTTTCTTTAAGTTATGTTCTTCCACACCTCTGAGCTCAATAAATGCACCATTGCCTTTTCTTCTCTTCTCAGGTAATGGAATCAATTTCTTACCCGCAAGATATTGTCCAGTGATAGAATCTTCCACTTTCATAACATCTTGTGGTGTCCCACTTGCCATCACATTTCCACCATGAATACCAGCACCTGGGCCAATATCTACGATCCAGTCTGCAGCCATCATTGTTTCTTCATCATGTTCCACAACAATCAAAGAGTTTCCAAGATCTCTCATGTTTTTCATTGTCTGAATGAGTTTTGCATTATCTCTCTGGTGCAAGCCGATACTTGGTTCATCCATAACATACAATACACCAGATAGCTGAGAACCAATCTGTGTTGCCAGACGGATTCTTTGTGATTCCCCACCAGATAATGTTCCTGCAAGACGATCTAATGTCAAATAATCTAAACCAACATTGCTTAAGAAATGCAATCTAGATTTAATTTCTTTCAAGACCATTTCTGCAATCTTTGTCTTTTCTTCATCCAGCTTTAATGCATCCATCCATGTATTTGCATCTTTGACTGACATCTTTGTAAATTCCGCAATGTTCTTATCCCCAACACGCACAGATAACGCCTGTTCATTCAAACGCTTTCCCTGACACGTTGGACATGCACTTTCCACCATGAAAGAATGATACCAGTCTTTATGCCAGGAGGATGTTGTCTCAACATATCTTCTCTCGATCAGATCTTTGATGCCTTCAATGAAATCATTTCTCTGATATGTATTTCCACCAGAAGAAGTAATTGTATACTTGATTGGTTTATCAGAGCCATGCAAGATCACTTCCATCTGTTTTTTTGTTAATGTAGAAACAGGGGCATCGATATCAATCTTGTATGCCTTGCATAGAATTGTAAATGTCTGCCATTCAATATTTTCTGTATCAACAATATTCTTATAATAACGAACTGCACCTTCACGGATAGACAAAGAAGGATCCGGAATCAGATTATTCACATCCACTTCTTCTGTAATTCCTAAACCATGACATGTTGGACATGCACCTAGCGGTGCATTGAATGAAAACAGTCTAGGTTCTAGTGCACTTACAGAGAAACCACAGATCGGACAGCTATAATTTTCAGAGAAAAGCTTTTCCTCTTCTCCATTTAAAACAATCACTTTTCCATCTGCCAGCTTCAAAGCAGTTTCAATAGAATCATAAATTCTACTTCTAGAATCCTCTGTTTTTACAATACGATCCACAACAACATCTAAATCATGTCGTTTATTCTTTTCCAGCTCAATGTCATCTTCTAAAAGACGAATTTCATCATCCACACGAACACGGATATATCCTTCTTTCATTAATTTAGAGAACACATCCTTAAATGTTCCTTTTTTATTTTTTACAACAGGTGCAAGAATCGTTAATCTGCTTCGATCTTCATACTGCATAACCGTATCCACCATTTCCTGCACTGTTTGACCAGTAATTGGAATATTATGATTTGGACAATACGGTGTTCCACATCTTGCATACAATAATCTTAAATAGTCATAAATTTCAGTCACTGTTCCTACTGTAGAACGAGGGTTGTTGCTTGTTGTTTTCTGATCAATAGAAATTGCTGGAGAAAGACCTTCAATTGCTTCTACATCCGGCTTTTCTACACCTCCTAGAAATTGTCTGGCATAGGCAGACAAAGATTCTACATATCTTCTTTGTCCCTCCGCATAGATCGTATCAAACGCTAAAGATGTTTTTCCGCTTCCAGATAATCCCGTCATCACAACAAGAGAATTCTTAGGAATTTCCAGGGAAATATTTTTAAGATTATTTTCACGCGCACCACGAATAATCAATTTATCGTTTTTCATCTTTCTTTTCCTCTTCACAAAGATCATTCAGCATATTCCACGCATCACGAGGTGACATATCATCAATATCGATAGATAACAGTTTCTCTCGAATCGCATCTGATTTTGTATCTTCTCTTTCCATTTCAACAAGCTGGAAATTCTGCTGAACGACACGCTTCTTGCTTTCCAGCTCCTTCTGCAACTGTTTTGCACGAGACAATACACTTTCCGGTAAACCCGCAAGTCTAGCAACGTTAATACCGTAGGACTGTCCAGCAGGACCATCTTTGATTTTATATAAGAATGTTACTTCTTCATTGTTTTCTTTCACAACAACATGGACATTTCTAACACAATCCACATTATCCGTTAACATTGTTAATTCATGATAGTGTGTAGAAAACATTGTTTTCGCATGAATACATGTCGCAATATATTCAATCATACTTTGTGCTAACGCCATGCCATCATATGTAGATGTGCCTCTGCCAATTTCATCAAACAAAATCAAAGAATGTTCACTTGCTTCCTGCAATGCACGATTTGCTTCACTCATTTCTACCATAAACGTAGACTGACCACTCAAAATATCATCACTCGCACCAATACGCGTAAAAATCTTATCAAAGACAGGCATTTTACATGATTTACAAGGAACAAAGCATCCAATCTGCGCCATAATAATAATCAAAGCTGTTTGCCTCATATATGTAGATTTACCACCCATGTTAGGACCCGTAATCAATAAAATACTTTGACTTTGATCCATCTTTACAGAGTTTGATACATATCTAGGATTCTTCATCATTTCATCCAGAATTGGATGTTTTCCATTTTCAATATCTAATTCATCATCACTAAATTCAGGTTTTACATAATGATATTTGCTGGAAACTTCACTTAACGCACAATAGCAGTCAATTTCAGCCAATACTTTAGACAGTTTCTGTAACTGAGGAAGATATCCCTTCACATCATCTAACAATTGAGAAAACAATTCCTTTTCAATACGAATTGCATTTTCCTGTGCATGCAGGATCATCTCTTCTTTTTCTTTCAGTTCAGGAGAAATGAATCTTTCATTATTTGTTAATGTCTGTTTACGAATATAGCCCCACTCAGGTTTCACATCTTTACAGGCGCCCTTAGAAATTTCAATAAAATAACCAATAACCTTGTTAAAACCAACTTTTAATGTTTTAATTCCTGTTCTTTCTTTTTCCTGTGCTTCCAATGAAGCAATAAAATCTTTTCCACCTTTTTGAATGGAACGCGCTTCATCTAATGCAGCGTTATATCCATCACGAAATGCACCACCATCACTCAGATTCACTGGAGGATTTTCAACAAATGCATCTTTTAATTTTTCATATAATGAACTCAACGGATCAATATGACGATATTCTTTAAATTCATCACAATCCAGCTTTTGAAGAATATTTGGTACTTCCTGCAATGTTTTTGATAAACGCTGGATATCAATTGGACTGGCAGTACTTAACGCACAACGTGCAATCAATCTTTGCAGATCATAAATGTTATACAAAGACTCTCTAACACTGCTTCTAGCCATGAAATTCTTCATCAGCCATTCCACTTTTGCATAGCGATCTTCAATCAATTCCTGATCCACAAGTGGCTTTTCAATCCATTTGCGCAATTGTCTAGAACCCATTGCACTCTTGCAGACATCCAGAAAAGACCACAATGTAATTGCCTTGCCATTTTCATGCAGTGGTTTTGTCAATTCTAGATTAATTCTTGTGGAATAATCCATATACAAAGAAGATGCTTCTGTTTCCACTGTACAAGGCTGTAAATGAGAAAGCATGTGTCTTTGCGTTTCTTCCAGGTAGTGGAGCATCATACCATAGGATCTACGGTCATACTCTTTTTTGATTGCTTCACATAGTGGGAAATATTGACTGTCAATAGAGTCATCTTCACAATAAGAAATTGTTACCTGCATATTTCTTAACTGTTTGATGATCTTTTCTCTAAATCCCTTATGAACAACAATTTCTCGCGCATTGTTCTTTAAAATCAGCTGCAGCAATACAGAATCCTTATGTTCACAATTTTCCACATAGTTTTCTCCTGTAGAAACTTCTACAAAAGCAATAGAATAGCCATAGGAATAATCTGTAATCGCAGCTAAATATACACTCGATTTCTCATCCGTGATTTCTTCCATCACTGTACCTGGAGTAATGACACGAATAACATCGCGCTGTACGATACCTTGTGCTTCTTTTGGATCCTGCATCTGTTCAACAATCGCAATCTTGTAACCTCTAGCGACGAGTCGTTGAATATATGACTGTACCGCATGGTGAGGAACACCACACATAGGAATCTTTTCTTCAACACCAGCATTTTTGCCAGTTAAAATCAAATCTAATTCTTTTGATGCAATCTTTGCATCATCAAAAAACATCTCATAGAAATCCCCTATACGATAAAACACTAACGTGTCCGGATAGTTCTCTTTCGTTTTGAGATATTGCTGCATCATTGGTGAATATGTTTTTTCTTTTGCCATAATGTCATTATTATAGCACGCACATACCACCAGATAAGAAAAATGACTTGCAGTATTCCACAAGTCATTTAACGTTTCTTCTTTCTTTTTCAATTCCTTTTCTTATCATTGTACTCGTTGCACCAAAATAAATATCAAACCCTGTCACTGTTTCAACAATTTTACTTGCACCAAGTCGCTTCAGTCTGGAAGTATCCAGCTTATTTGCATCATAGATAGAAGCAGATAATACAAAGCAATTAGATTCCAGTACTTTAATATTTTCAATGCCGCCAAGACCTTTTAATACACCTGTTACCAGTCTTTCCTGATCACCTGTTCTAAACAAGTCTACTGCCAGATTCGTAAAGTAGAATCGTGTCATAAAGAAGTATACAAGCAAGATACATGCACCAATAATCAAAAGATAAACAATTGTCATCTGAAAATCTTTGTTTGTTACATACGTAATCAATTCCGGCAATGTTCCAACAAGAGCTGTCATAGAAGAAGTATCTGAAGAATTAAATCCAAGATACAAATGTAATCCCTGTAACAAGCCAAACAAGAAACCAGTACATGCTAAATGCGCCATATATAACAAGGGTGCTAAAAAGAACAGCATCAATTCTATTGGAAGCAATGTACCAGAAATGAAAGACGTAATCGTTGCGATAATACAAATCATACGCATTCTAGGTTTATGCAAAGGATTTGTTTCTAAAGAATACATACCCCAGATCATTCCAGGAATCGCAAATATATTTAAGATATAGTATGGTGTAATAAATCTGCCCGCCTGACCTTTGATAGCACCACTTAGAATCTGTGCACTCCATACCGCTACATCTCCCGTAGCAACTGTACCAGTCATACCTACCCAGCTGCCACCATTCATGTTGTACCAGAATGGAAAACGAATCAATGTACCAAGATTCAATGTAGAAAAGAATGAATCCAGAATACCATATAATGTTAGATTCACTGGATTTGTCGTATCTACAGAAATAAAACTAATCAGTTTATTCACTGCCATAATGACAAATGGCCATCCATAGGCAAATAGAACACCCACAGCAATGGAATATAACAATACATTGATTACACATCCAACATCTCTAGAAATAAATGAAAACAAACCATATCCGCTCTTTTTCTTAGAATTTGTAAACGCAACAAGTGTTCCAATCGCAACCACCGCAATTCCAATAAGTCCTGTCTGTAACGGATATAGTGTAATACCTGTGTACGAAGCAATTGACGATTTCGACAAGCTTAAACCTAGAATTGATGAATATGCAGTTGTTGTCAGATCCGTTCTTGTTACAATCATCGTCGTACATAAGAAAGCTACATATCCAGCAAATGCACTCATGATCGTCATACTTGATCCATTTTTTCTAGTCACAATACGCAACAAGAATAGCAACGGAAAATTAACAATGATAAATTGACCAATACGCATGAGAACTTCCGCAAACATCTTCACATAATCGTTATCTATTAAATAGACGATTCCAAATATACTATTTGTTAATAAATTTCCAATTCCACATAAAAGAAATGCTAAAAACAGCACTTCAATTGGATATTTCACAATTTCAAACAAACCTCTCCACTTTTTCATACAGACACTATTCTACCACATTTAATACAACGTTTTTAAACGATCAAAATATGATACTTTCTTACCTCTTAACACTCGGATATGTCTAGCACCGCATATCTTGATTTCAATCTTTTTACAATCTTCTAATGAATACACATCACTATCCACACCTAATAAAGCACCTTCAAAACTTTCTGACTCAAATCGAATCACACTATCACTCTTTAATACAAGCGGTGCATCCAGGCTTCTATATTTGCTATGATGAATTCCTGCAATCTCCACCATCTCAATTAAATCCAGGCCTTCCTGTAAAACAGCACCGCCAAGAGAACGATTATATGCGGTGGATCCTAATTGTGTACATACACACATCCCCGTACCTCTAAACGTTTCCAGCTGAATATCATTGACATATACATTCATCACTTGTGTTCTCGCAGCATTTTCCACACGAATTTCATTCAATGCATAATAGCAGTTTCCATTCACTTCACCACGCAAAACAGACAATATCTCTTCTTTTCCTTCATGATGAATCAATACATCTAAAAACTCATCTACTTCATGATCCTGATAATCAGAATAAAATCCCAGTGTACCTGTATGCAAACCATAGAAACGTACATCTTTTAAACGATCCATAAATTGATGTACCGCATAAATAAATGTACCATCTCCACCCACAACAATCACAGTTTCTGGATTCTCATCATCTCTTATAAAATCAAATTGACACAATCTATCATCAATTTCTTTCTCTATTCTTTTTGATACTTCATCAAGTTTTGATACAACTGTATATTTTTCCATGCCTTAAGTATAAACGTATCCAAAAGAAAAAAGAAGTTGCTCTACAGATTCTATACATGCAAAAATACAAATATAAAAGGTTGCAGACAATTGCAACTCCCATTCATCTAAATTACAAAAAAAATACTAGATAGAAAAAAGACTGTTCCTTCAATGAAAATTAATTATATTGTAAGTACAGAAAGGAGATGTTATGAAAAAATTATTCATTATTTCTTCTCTACTTATTTTCATATTTGGCTGTTCAGCTAACACATATTCTACACTGAAGGTATATCCATGCGATGCTGAAATATATGCATATATTACTCAAGCAGATGACCATTCATATGTTTCTATCCTGTACTTGTCAAACGGAACAGATTTTAAATTAGATAACGAAGAAGAATATGAAAAAGGAATCTATAGCATTGTAGCTGAAGACAAATATACTACGGATGGATTACTTCCAATTCCAAATTCTTTGCAAGAAAAAGTAAAAAAATATCGTAGCAAATTCCGCACCACTTTATACATTAAAGGATCGGATCAGCAATTGAATGAACTGCAGAATTTCCTGGAAACTTTTGATTTTCATATCGTTGTGATTGGAGATACAAGTTTCGACATCCTTGGAAGAATTGATAAAAAAGTAGTTGTCCTTCCAATTCAAAAACTCTAGATTATATACAAAGTCAACTAGCCATGAACCTTTACGGACTGGCTAGTTTTTCAGTTAATCAATTTCATCAAGAGAAACTGTCATGCTGTCACCAGTCTGATCTGTGATCTTCACTTCATCTGGACTGATCAGCTCCCATGTGACGCATCCCTTTTCGAATCTTGCATCAATCCATGACTGGATCCGTTCGTCTCTGCTCTTCTTGTATTCTGCTACTGTCTTTGCTGTTTTGATTACCATATTTTCTCCTTTATTTTTCGTGAGCCAGTGCCAATGCTGCTGAATCGTAGTCCGTCTGCTTCCAGCTGGTCCTCTTTACGAGGATGAACTTCACTTTTTCGATTGATCTGCCATGTCTGATCTTCTCATATTTGACGAGGAACTCGCCCTGCATGTGATTGATATCTTCCATTGCAGAAATTAGAACCCTTTTTTCAAAGTTTCTGAAATCAGAATACTTCTTTTCTGTACCGGTGATATAGCGAATCGTATCAATGTCATATGTAAATTCATTTGAATCAGCGTACTGCTTCCAGTTTGACAGAAGACTTTCATAGATGATCAGGCCATACTTTGAATCGAACTGCGGAATGACGTCTGCAGGATATTCCAGAAAGCGTTCATGAAGGTCGATCAGATATGGCATCACAGCTTCATCAAACCTTACTTTCACGATATCCGAATCCTTTTTCCATTCGATTTTGTTCACTAGAGCTACAAAGATTTCCTGTTTTTCATCTTCCTCGATCTTTACCGAAGTGATCAGACTGCGAAGCTGCTCTTTCAAATAGACATAGTTCTGCTTCTTATCAAGCTCAAGCAGCTGAATCAGATCACTTTTATGTACAACCACTGTATTGTCCTTTGGCGGATTGGATGTATCAATTGCGGAAATGCAGGCCTTGAACAGCTTCAATGGCGTCTTGTTCAGCTTCCAGTTCGTCTGACGTACAAGCGAATTAGACTGTACTATTTTTTTGTTTTCCAGATAGTTCATTTTATGTGTACCTTTTTTCTTTTTGTACACTAATTTTACCATTTTTTAATGTGTACGTCAATTATAAAATGTATACACTTTTCGTAAATTATGTACACATATCATCATAAATTTTGTACACATTAATCATAAATTTTGTACACGTTTCCTTTCGGATTTTGGCTTATTTATGCGAAATCGCTTCAGGGAAAAGTAGAAAAGTTTCTTTAAAAGATGAATATATATATACACGCGCGTACACGCGCGCGAGACTTCAAACGTTGACAATTTTGTTTGACGTACACATATCGCGCGCTTTATTTTTTTTTTTTTTGATTTGATTGATAGGAAATGACTACATTTTTAATACCAAACGTGGACAAAATTTATGATGTCATACCCACAAAATTTATGAAAAAAAAAAGACAGAGATCTAATCCGTCCTTTTTTATTATCCTTCTACATTCTCTGATGGTAATCAGAATGCTGCTGTTCTTCAATGATCTGCTCATAGGAATCATTAAACATCTCAATAAAACGATCTATGGATCCATTTTCAGGAAAGAACTCCTGTACAGTATCGGCCATAGGTTTGATGCATTTCTCAAAGAAAGACTGGTGTCTATAGGCTATTCTTGCAAGACATTCTGTGAATGAACGGAAAAACATTCCATCCTCTGCAAGTTCTTCCAGATTTTCTGATGACCGAATATTAGATTCACGGATATCCAGCTGATCAGACCAGTCAGAGAGTCTCTTCTCTTCCTGCGTCAGCTTTTTCTGACGTTCATCCATTGCAATACGTTCATTATTCAGCTGATCCATGGCAGAAAGATGCTCTTTTTCAAATTCTGAGAGCTTTTTTTCAAGATTCTGTCTGTCACGCACTGTCTGAGACTTCACTGCATCGACGTAGACGCCGTTTTCAGCCGATTTGCGAAGTATTTCATATTCGTCACGTTGAAGTACGACTTTTTCAGAGAAGTGGCCTAAAACGGTCTCTTTTGGGCTGATTTTGGCTATTCTCTCCTCATCTGCCTTCATCTGCTTGTAGATTTCCATGTCATGAATCAGATTTCCATGGTTTCTTGACTGAATTTTCTCGATTCCATGGGCATTCATGATCTTTTCACATGCCTGGATCTCTGCTGAACGCCACTGATTGAAGTTGTCTTTGCCTTTAAATCCCATGTCTTTCAATGCACCAATAAAGCTGTTCTTGGTTGAAAGTCCTCTTTTATTGCCTTCCGAGACTGGAATAAATACCAAATGGAGATGGGCAATACCTTTCTCATCGCAGTGGATCACGCTCTGAGCCACCTTGAAAGACGGATTACGTTCTTCAAAGCCTTTTCCAATGTCACGGAGAGCATCGATGCAGCGCTGTTCTTCTTCCGAGCCTTTTGGAATCAGATCCAGTTCTCCAATCTGATAAACAAATGAATAGGTCAGTTTTTCCTGTTTTGAGTCCCTGATCTTGTAATAGTAGTCTCTGATCTTCCTTTCAGGGTGGCCTTTAGAGATCTGAGCCTTGTTGTAGTCTTCCAGAGCCGAGCCGAACTCTTCTCTGTACATCTTTCTGAGGTCTGCAGAAGAGCTGCATCTGTCACAGAGCCATATGTTGGATCCAGTCAGAGAATCGGACCATGTCTGATTCTTCTCCTTTGCAGTGCGAGCGTTATGCGTCAGGGATCCACGTCCCTTGTTGAGTGTCAAAGTTGCCTTCATAGAAGCCTCCGTATCCGTGTGTTGCAGATGTAATACAAATTGTGTTCACATGTAGCAATTATAGCAAAAAAAGCTTTGCTACTTTCTAGAAAGTAGCGACTATGAGCTTTTGGGTGTTACACCAAAAGCTCCGTCGTTCTCCGAAGGCTCTCCGAGAGGTCTTGCAGACGGCCTTTAACGTTTATTCCGCATCTGCTGAGACAGATGCTGCATTGCACTCTTCAAGTGGATCATCATAAATTTTGTGGGTATGTCATCATAAATTTTGTCAGTATTTGATATCATTGTCTGGTCGGCTACCTCCGACCTCTAGGAAGGAGGTGAGTAAATTGGAGTTTCTTTTTGCTTTTCTTAGCTCTGTCGCAGCAGGTGTTGTTTCATATTACATCTGCAAATGGCTGGATAGAGTTATGCAAAAAATAGCTGATCAGCATAAGTAGTGAAAAAGGAGACTGTTCCCGCAGTCTCCTTTTTTGAGTTAATTGGCTTTTTGCTTTTCTTGCCATCTACAATATAGCAAATTTAAAGCTTTTTTCAAGCTCTCCAAGAATAATCATATCAAATCTATTTTGTAATAAATAGTCTATAAATTTTGCTATATAGATATATTCTTTTCTAAAGAAAGTTGGAATTGATTATGATTGCTTATAATCCGCAAAGGTATAAAAACGGTATTTGTATTCTTCTTTGAAAATTTAAACGAAAGGAGAATATCATGAAAAAATATAGAATTATTCATATTATTTTAAGTATATTATTTATCTATACTTTTGCATCTTTTTCTACGCCAATACACGCTGAAGAAAAAGAATCAGATTCTTTTGATACCTATGAGTTAATAAAAACTGATGAAAACCGAGTTGTCAAAAATAATTCTATTGAGGATAGAATAGATTATTTGATTAAATTTCCTTCTATAACTCAACCATGTGGAACACAGGATCATACAGACGATGATTCTACATCTTCAGTTAGAGTTTCTTTGACTATTGAATATGACACTATTGGAAACACTGTCAAATTAACAAAAGTATCAGGAAATTGGAAATCATTAGACTCTCATGCCTATGTAAAAAGTGCAAAATTAATTTATGGATGTAGTTCCATTAGTTTTGTAACTCAAACCGCAACAAAATATCCTTCGACACCATTTTCATATAATACAGGTTTCAATACATATGTCGAAAAAAACTTTGGAAGTGATGTTGGAGCAAATATAACAGTGACAATTGCAAGAGGTGGAAGTACATGGAATTTCACACTAGAGAACATTCTATTACGTTCTGATCTTGGTCTTGGAATTTCATAAAAATGAAAAAATATTTAATTATTGCTTTATTTATTATTTTCACACTCGTTTGTTTTTATGGTAATACATATTCTGCGTTGAATGTATATCCATGTGATGCCGAAATATATGCATATATTACTCAAGCAGATGACCATTCATATGTTTCTATCCTGT
>OLSX01001297.1_pt1 | contig 23912 bp, 21 predicted proteins | sample 1673141 | NCBI WGS metagenome assembly OLSX01 (sample SAMEA3136759, study PRJEB25190) | human gut metagenome | biome: human gut; feature: human-associated habitat; material: faeces | place: Austria | collected 2013
ACAAAAATTATTTTTCTTGAAATTTACTCTTGACTTTTATTGGCAGGTTTTATTTTTGTAATTCAAGGTACTCCTTAAGCTCTGGCAAGGAAACATAGGTAAAGGTGGTTTTCGCATATGCCGCACGGCTTATGTCCTCAAGCGTGCCTATAAAGCTGTCCACGCTCGACGCCGCCGCGTCGGTTTCGGTAAAATCCTTCTTTATGTCCAAAGCCTCGTTATACAGCTTTAAGAGCTCGTTTTTAAGGGCCATAAGCGCCCTGTTTTTGTTCTCCGCCGCTTTAAAGACGTCACGCACGGAATAAGCCTTAGCGGTAAGCTCCTTTATGCGGTCGCCCAAGGGATTCTCGCAAATGCGTTTAAGAGTATCCGAAATAACGGATATTTCCTCAGGCTTATTCCAAAGATAGTTTTTAAGCACAAGCATATCCTCGGGAATAACCTCGTCTCTGCCGTTTAGAAAAGCCTGTGCCTGAACGATAGAGCCAAAGCCGAAAAAGGTTCTGTCGGATACCGCTATATCCTTTTTTCTCAGCTCTAAAAGCACCGCATCCATAAGCTCGTTAATGCTGTCGGGGATTTTAATTTTTTTAACCTCCTTCTGCATTTCTTCAAGCTCTGAAAGACTTACGGTTGCGCTTACGGTATCGTCCGCACAGCTCTGTTTCTTACGCAGCATCGCCATACGGTTTGCCTTTTCGCTTACATACTCGGTCTGCACCTTAAGGTCAAAACGGTCGTACAGCGCCTTTAAAATCCTTTCCTCGGGATTTTTGAAATTCGGTATTTCATTCGAGGCCGAGAAAAAGCTTATAACCGGGATATTTACCGTCCTGCCCTCATTGGTGTAAACCCGCTCGTTGAGCGCTTTTAAAAGACTGTTAAGCACTCCTTCGTTGGACTTAAAAAGTTCATCCAGCATCACAATATGGCTGTCGGGAATCTTATCCGCGGTTATGTATTCAGGCTTTCCTCCGCAGCTTAAAGCAAGCCCTTTTTCGTAGATTTGGAGCGCCTCCTGGTTGCGTCTTACTGCGTCGGCATAACAACTGTTTCCCGGATCATTCCTGAAGTCATCAAGCGCTTTTTCAAGGTCTGCTTTCATATCCCTGTAGGTGGAATCGCTTTCCAGTACGCTTTTCGGCATGTGACCGGGTATGAGGCTTGCAAGGTCGAGCCGCCCGAAAAGCTGCTCAGTATCGGTCTGCTTGCTCATAAGGGTGGAAAACTGCTTTGCTCCCTTTATACGCTTGCAGAACTGGTCGATAGCATAAGACTTTGCCTGACCCACATCACCGAGTACAAACAGATTGCGGCGGGTAAGCAAAGCCAAAGCAATGCAGTGTATCAGCTCCTCCCGCTCGCAAACTACCGAATTAACCTCCTTAATAACCTCTAAAAGCTTTTCATTTCCCATTTTTTAATCTCCTTCACGCAACTTTTTTCTTGGTCTTTTTCTCTTTCGGCGATTTTTCCGCCTTTTCTTTAGGCTTTACTATCTTTACGGGGGTTCGCGGCGTGACGATATATTTTCCGCCGCTGCAGCTAAGCAACATAAACCCTCTTTTGTCTATACCTAAAGTAACACTTCCGACCGCCACTTTTAAAAAATCCAGTATAATCTGCGGCTCGTAATTAAAACCGTTTTCGGGCGTCGGAGATGCGCATAAGGTCGGTACAAACGCCGCGCCTGTCCGCCCGTATGCCGCACAGGATAGCTTTATACCCGTCGGCGTAAGACAGATATTGATACATCGGTCATCACCCGAAAGCTGGCAGACCGACGCAGTCTCTATTGCCCGTGAAAGCTCCTTTGCATCTGTCTCTGCGCTGTAATCGGCAGAAAGCTTCTGAATAAAGGCGTTCATATCAGGCGTGGAATTGTTCATCATAACGGTGGAAAATACGGTATCCCCGCAAACAAATACTGCTTTCTTCCCTGCTATGCCTACACAAACCGTCATACCGTCGTTAATGAGCGACGTCAGAATATTAACCGCGCTTATATGCAGCGACATTTCAATATCTCCGTCAGCTATTCCAAGTCCCACCGACAGCGCCATTCGCTTTTTATTCATTGCCTCGGCGGTGCCGGCACCTGCGGTAAGCCTTATTTTCACCCCCTGAAGCTGTCTGTCCTCTCCCTTTGTTTCTGCCGCAAAGGACGCGTGATTAATTAAAGGCAAAAGCCCTGTAACAGAAACATACGCCGTTGGGAAAGCAATATCCGCTTTCGGAAATTCCTCTACGGGCCCGGTCGGCAAATCGTACCGAGAGCCTCCAAAGGAAAGCCTTAAAACATTATTTTCGTCTGTTTCAAAGGTCACGCTTTTATCCTTTGAACGTCTTAATATTTCTAAGACTATACCGGGTACTATAACCTCGCCGCCGATATTTACCTGAACGTCCTTTATCCGTTTTATGACCGAGGTTATAATGTCGGTGCCGATAAGCTGTACCGTTCCCCTGTTCGCGTCGGCGGAAAGATACACGCCTGTAAGCTTATTAAGCGAAGTATTCTTTACTGCCGTAAAAGCTGCTTTAAGCGCATTACAAAAGTCTGCTCTATCTACCGTGAATTTCATTATATTGACCCCGTTCCCCGTATTATTTCGCAGGCAAGGCTGAATATTATCCTGAAGCTTTCCAGCTCCTCTTCACAGCGGCACTCACCCAAGGCGTCGTCCCGTTCCTCAAGCAGTTTTTTCTGCTCTGGCGTAAGGGTCTCTCCGAGCTTTTGACGTGCCTGCGAAGCCCTTGAAAGCTTTTGACGATAGCTGTCGCTGCTCGGCATTGCCTTTTCAGAAATAATGCTGCATAATTCCTCTAACATAGATTTTTCACACATAGTTTTTATCCTCCTGCTATGACGCCAGAAGGTCAAACAGCGTAAGCTGCACTTCAGGCGTTTTATCTGTTTGCGGCTGTATGGGCTTTACCACCTTAAGCTCAGGCTGCGTCTGAGTTTTTGCGTTTCTTTCGTTCTTGACTGCCATTTTTTTGAATGTAGCGGTAAGATCCTCCACGCTTTCCTTTATGCCGCTTGCAAGGTCGCGGGCTAACTGGGTTGTCATATCCTGATTCTGCGATATTGCCGCCAAGCCTTCGTCTGATAGCTGTCCCTCAATCATGGTAGCCGCCGCAAGCTTTGAAGCCATCAGCCGCAAAGCGCGCTGCTGCATAGTATCTGCATAATAAAAGAGATACACCTCAATTTTGGGTGCAGTCTGGTTTATTCGCCAACTGCGGCAGGACGCCTGACGAAGCACATAAAGGTTAAATGCGAGGTTGTAAAAGATAAGGGTGGTAAACTCATTCAAATCGAGTCCCGTCTCGACAAGAAATGGGTTTGTTATTAAGACCTGCATACCCTTGCCGAGCTTTTTCTTAACCCAATCCTCTCGCCTTGAGGGATCTACGCTCTGCTTTAAGATACAGGCGTTAATTCCCATTTCGGCTAATTTCTGTTCTAACACGCTCTGCGAATCAAGCCTTACCCACGCGGTATAGATAATTACCCTTTCGCCCGCCTTTATCTTCCTTTCAACAAGCTCTAAAACCTTATTAAGCTTGCCGTTCGGCTCATCGGGATAATTCCTTGGAACAATAGCCGTATCTCCCATAACTACAGGCTCGTGACCGTAGGGCTGGTCGGGGTAAGCTGTCAGCAGATTAAGGTAGACAGAAAGGATTTTATTTGCAAGCCGTCTGTCCTTTCGCATAACGGTCTTAAACTCGGTTTCCATATGCTCATATTCCTTTTTAACACTATCACTCATCTTGCAGGCAACGGGAATTTCCTCATAATCGGGCAGCTCCTTTGCCATATCGTAGAGCGATAAAAACACCGTGTTTTCCATAAGGTATTTTGAGTAAACTATAGGCGAAATGCCGGGCAGAAACTTCTCGCGAACTTTTCTTGTGCAGTTCTTTGAAGCAGCGTTGTATTTCGTTTTATCCGTTTCAAAGATGCTTTCAACAACGCCGTAACGCTGACAGAATTTCCTTGCATCGTTATAACGAAAGCCGTCCATCAGCATAAGGCGCGGTTTCAGCCTGAAAAGCAGATAAAACATTCCCTTGGCGTAGCCGTTTATTAGGGTGGCGGTCATTGCAATGACCTTTTTGGATATTCCCGCTATTTCCGCCATAGCCTCGCCCTGTGCACTCTCGCCCGAATACTCGTGCAGTTCATCACAGATATACGCGTCAAGCTTCTTAAATCGGTGCTTTATATACCGTGACAGCGGATACCGCTTATATGCGCCTGCTGCGGGGAATATTCCGTCAGGATCGTCTATAACCGCCTCAACCTGCTTTCGCTTGCCCGGTGTTTTAACAAGATGCAGATTCGAGACGGCAAATTTACGGTGTATATACCCGTAGCCTCCTATTCTCACCCATTCGTTTTTTGCGGGGTCAAGACAGTCGGGATTGTCCGCCTCCCACAAAACCGCTCCGCATTCCGAGCACTTGTGATTTTTGGCGTTCTCCTCACGGAAGTAAAGGCTATCCACAGGGAGTGTATAGGATATGCCGTCATTAGTAACCGTCATCTCCTGAACCGCACCGCATATGGGGCAGACAAAGGCTTTTCGGCGCTCGTTCCATGTAACCGCGGGCTTTCGCAGATAACCGTTTCTGGCGCTCTCCTTAGAAAGCACCATAAAAATCGATTTATCCGTATGGCGGTACAGCTCGTACATTCGGTCTATATCCGTTATACTTGAGACCGTTCTCGCAACGCAGTCCGGCACGGTCTCATAAAGCTCGCGCACCCACTTTTTTGCAACGTGGGACGGACAGGTTATAACGTTAATACGGGCACCGCCGCCCTTCGACTTCTGGTAGGCATACAGCGCCGCCGCGCCTATCTTGGTTTTGCCTGTGCCGCAGCTTGATACAAGCATGGTCATTTTTTCTTTTGCAAGCTGACGTTTTATTGCCTCTGCTCCGGCAAGCTGAGCTTCGTAAAGGGAATATCCGGTGTTAGCCTTTATATGTTCGTTTACCTGCTTTAGCTCTTCGCATATATCCTCATTTGCAGGATTGAATACGGGAATAAAGGTTGACTGGATTTTACGCGCCACAGCCTTACCAAAGCTTTCAAGATACTGAGTAAAGGTATATATCTCCTTAAACGCGGTATCGTTATTTTTTGCGCCGGGGATACATATTTCTCCGCTTTTAAGACCGTCGGTAAAAACCTTTACAATTTCCTTTTCGCCGTCCTTCAGGGTTATTCTGTATGCGGCGAAGGTAACGCTGCTGTATACGTTAAGCTTTTTAAGGATTTTTCTGCCTTTAAGCTCGCGTATAAAGTATTCCTCCCACTCGGGGATAAGCGGCACAAACAGCTTGCTGTCAAGCTCGGAAAAAAGCCCTGTTTCATCCTTACAGAAAATGTAAATGTCCCTTGGCTTTTTCTCCTCTGAGTTTTCGGTATCGCTCAGCTTCAGTACGCTCTCCGCACAGGTATCCGTGCCTTTCATCCGCCGCTCATACTTACCCCCGTAGGTAGTAAGCACCGTCTCGCTCTTTTCATCAGGCAGCTGTAATGAAAGCTTACTGCCGCTAAAGAGCGCGTCGGACATTGACAGCACGGTTTCGGGATAGCCGCCGAAGCGTAACGCTACAACCGTTTTGTTTCCGTCGAATACCACCGTATCCGCGTAATTGGTTATACCCACTCCGTTTTTTTCGTCCTTTAAAACGACGGGTATAAGCTTTGTCCTGTTTTCAGTGATAACACTCTTCTCCTTTCTGCCGAACACCGAAACGCCTTAAAGAAATTTCAGATAACAGTGTAAAAATCTTTTAAAGGCAATTCCGATGTTCAGGCTTTTTGTGCTGTATGTAAAAACAAAAAAGACCGACCCTCTCTGCATAAATACAGAGTTAAGGTCGGTCAATCTTGTGATTACCGAATTTAATTTGCGGGCGTTTGAGGTTACCCTAAAACGCAAAAAAGCCGGACTTCTCCCTTTAAGGGAAAAATCCGACCTGTTTCCTCAAACCAATGTCTTCTGAGAGACATCACACTCAAACCATGTTACAAGTGTATTATAACTGATTAAAGGAGGGTTGTCAATGATTAATCAAAAAGAAAATTCAACAGTTTATGCAAACGAGGAGTATCCTATCCGCGAAACCTCGCCGAGACTTTTTGATGTCTCATAGGACCGGACCCTTTTGACATCAGGCGATTACTGTATTTATAAAGCAGAGTCAGAGGAGATTTTAAAGGCTTCAGGTTATTCTAACTTGACGGTTATCCGCCCCGCTATTACATATTCAAAAAGAAGATTTCAGCCGATTACAATGGAGGTGAATCTGGTTGTTCGCCGAATGATGGAGGGTAAAACTCTGGTGCTTCCCGAGCCTGCTATGGATATCGAGGCAACAATGAGTCAGGCAGGAGATGTCGCAAAAATGATTTCGGGATTAGTGCTTAACAAAAAGGCTATGTGCGAAATCTATTCGGTATGTACTGCGGAGCATCATACCTGGCGCGAGGTAGCGGATATATATGCACAAATCGGAGGTCTTAAATATATTATGAAAAATTTACCGACCCGTTTACGGGTGACAAGAGAAAGTAGGCAAAAAAAGACAGCCGCACGTGAGCGGCTGCCGGAGAATGTAATGCGGTGCTAAATTTTCGAACCCCCTTTTAGGAGTGGGGCCAGTAATCACCCCTAAAAGGGGTGGAGCAAACCACACATTGAACCGATGGTTTTGATTGGTATTATATTTAACGGTAGTATTTTGGAGAAATCCCGAATGTCTTTTTGAATTCTCGGCTGAAATAGCTCATATCGGTATATCCCGACTGAAGCGCCGCGTCTGTTACTGAATACATACCGGAGGCGAGAAGCTCTTTTGCGTGGGTGATTTTTAGATTGTTTATATATTTAATCGGAGACACCCCATAGAAGGACTTAAATATTTTTCTGAAATATTCGGGCGTTATTCCGCACATATCCGAAAGCTCGGAAATATTTATAAGTCCCTCGGTATACTCACGGTGTATAAGCTCGACCGCAGGCTTAATTATTGCATATTTTTCGTTAGGTATATAATCCGAATAGTAGTCTTTTACCATAGTGAAGATAATTTGATAAAGCTCTGCCTTGCATTTTATAATGTAAGCGGGGCTTTTTTTATTCCAGATGTTTTGGGCTTTTTTGAAATGCTCCAAAACCGCCGAAGGATTTTTAACGGTTACCTTGAACGGCGCAAAGGTCAGGTCTTCTGAAAGGTCGAAATTTATTGCAAAGCAATCGCTTGAAGCTATTTCGGCTACCTCGTAGTTTGAATATTTTGGCAAGTATACTATATCGTTTGAATTTGCCGTGATGATTTTGCTGTTTTCGAATTTATATTTGTTAACACCGCTTGTAAAGAACGCAAGACCGTGGCTCGGTCTGTTTTTATGAATCGGATTAGCCGTTCCCGTTCCTACATAACAGGCAAGCACTATTTTTGATATATTAAAATCATACTGCATAAAATCATTCATTTTTCTTCGCTCCTTCTAAGACCAATTATATATTTTTGTTTTGAAATAGTCAAGTTGTTTTGAATTGTGAATTGACATAACGGAAGAAATATAATATAAATACAGTAGAATAGTTTAGGAGGAAACAGCTATGTTTAAAACCTTTGATTCTGACAGAAAATTTATTGAAAGAAAATATCACAATCCTGATGAGGAATTCAATTCATTACAAAGAATGAAATACCACGGCGAGGGGTATGACGAGGAAAGCGGTCTTGACGATGAGGGCATTTTAAACGGACTTAAAAAGCTTGAGCCCGAAATAGATCAGCTTCCTCATCCTGTCGCAAAATCAAAAGCGGTAAAATATGTTTTGGAAAATGAAAGACTGTATGTAAATGAACACGACTATTTTGTTGGCTTTTACTCTCTGAACAGGCTTGTAAGCGGCATAACCCTTTACAAGTGGCGCAGTGAAGCCAGAGAAGAATGGAATCGGGAGCTGCTCGACCTTTTTGAAGATTTTAACCATTCGGGAGCGGTAGCTATTTGGGAGGACTATGACCATGTTGTGCCTGATTGGGATTCTTTAATGAAGTTGGGCTTTAAGGGCATAATAGACCGCGCTTTATACTATAAAAACAAGCGTATTGAGGACGGAACTCTTACAGATGAACAGCGCGCATACTTTGACGGAATTGAAATAGAGTATACGGCTGTTATTGATGTGATTGACAGAATGTACCGTCTGGCTTTAACCAAAAAACATAATAAATCCGAAAAAATTGCCGCCTGCTTAAAGCAGCTGCGTGACGGAGCACCTACAAATATTTACGAGGCTATGCAGCTGATTTATATCTATTTTATGGTATCGGAATGCATAGACAATTATCAGGTGCGCTCACTCGGCAACGGTCTTGACAGAACGCTTTATCCGTTTTACAAAAATGATATTGAAAGCGGAACATTTACAAGAGAGGAAATCAAGGAATTTTTAGCTTACTTCCTTATGCAATGGTCTGCAATAGGAAATTATTGGGGTCAGCCATTTTATCTCGGCGGTACAAAGCCTGACGGCAGTACAAAAATAAACGATTTGTCCTATGACATTATTGATGTTTACGATAAGCTTGGAATTTACAATCCCAAAATCCAAATTAAGTATAATAAAAATATCCCGCTTGATTTTCTTAACAGAATACTTGATATGATAAGGGGCGGTCAGAACTGCTTTGTTTTCTGTTGTGAGCCGGGTATGATTAAGGCGACAATGAGCTACGGCGCAACATACGAAGAAGCTCTTGATATGGATATACGCGGCTGTTACGAAACGGGAATCCGTGCAAACGAGGTATCTCCCTCAAGCGGATATGTAAATGCGGCAAAGGCAGTGGAATATGTATTCACAAACGGCTTTGATACACGAATAAACAAACAAATGGGCATAAAAACGGGTGAAATTTCCGATTTTAATACCTTTGAGGATTTTTACAGGGCAGTACTTTTACAGTGGGAATATTTTATTGAAAAATCCGTTGAGATAACAAACGATTACGAAAGATTTATGTCATATGTAAATCCGTCGTCAATGTACAGCGCAACTGTTGAAACAAGCCTTAAAAATGCTTTTGACGGTTATCAGGGCGGAGTTAAATTTAACAACTCTGCAATGCTAAACTGCGGCTTCGCAAGTCTTGTAAATTCCGTTATGGCGGTAAAGAAGCTTGTGTATGACAACAAGAAAACAACCCTTGAAGAACTTAATGCTGCTCTTCAAAATAACTGGGAGGGTTATGAACACCTAAGAGCAGAAGCTCTGCATAGTCCTCAAAAATACGGCAACAGCGAACCCGAAACAGATATGTACGCCGAAATGATGGCAAGGTATTTTGCCAACAAGGTAAACGGCAGACCGAACGCACGCGGCGGCGTTTATAAAGCTATTATGCATTCGGCAATGCAGTTTGTCTGGCAGGGTGAAAAGACTTTAGCTACTCCTGACGGAAGAAAAGCGGGCGAGGAGCTTTCAAAGAACGGCTCTCCCGCACCGGGTACAGATAAAAACGGTGTTACTGCACTGATAAACTCGGTATGCAAGCTTAATCCTACCCTTTACCCCGAAAGCTTCTGCTTAGATATTATGCTTCACCCGTCTGCAACAGAGGGCGAGGACGGCTTGGTTGCTATGAAAGCCTTAATTGACGCATATATGGCTAATGACGGAATGAGTATGCAGATAAATGTGTTCAATGCTGAAATATTAAGAGACGCACAGAAAAATCCTGATAAATATCAGAATTTGCAGGTGCGTGTATGCGGTTGGAATGTGCTTTGGAATAACCTGAGCCGCGCTGAACAGGACGCATATATTTTAAGAGCGGAGAATATTAGATGAAAATAATCAGCGATAAACGGTGCATTATAGGTGAAGCTCCTATATGGAATGAAAAAGAGTCGCTTTTATATTTTACAAACGGAATGGCAAATGAAATCTGCAAGCTTAATGTATATACAGGCGATTTAAACGTACGTTCGGTGGATACGAACTGTGCCGCCCTTGCTTTCGATACTGATTACCGTTTGATTATTTCCCGTGCAGACGGCGTTTTTTATCTTAATGACGATAACACCGTCGAGGCTTTGTATGATACAAACCTTTATAGTATTAAATACGGCAACGATATGAAGGTAGGACCTGACGGTGCTGTCTATGTAGGTACTCAAAGCTCTAAACGGGTAGGAGCTTCTTCCGAGACAGACGGCAAGCTTTACCGTATTGATAAAAAAGGTAAGGTCGATATTTTACTTGACGGACTTCTGCTTTCAAACGGGCTTGAGTGGTCTATGGATGAAAAGCGGTTTTATCACACCGACAGCGATACGAACATAATAAAGGAATACGATTTTGATAAAGCAAACGGCACAATTTGTTTTACGGGTCGGCAGGTCGAAGTACCGGGTGTGGACGGCTTTACGGCAGATAAAAATGATAATATTCTTGCCGCCTGTTGGGGCAGAGGTCACATTGCGGTAATTGATACAAAGCTAATGGAAATAACAGGACATATTTCGATTCCCGCAAAGATCCCCGCAAGCTGTGGCTTTGCGGGGAATGATATGGAGTTTCTCGCAGTTGTTACGGCAACCTATGGGGTAGACTTTAAAAGCGACGCTAATGCAGGCTACACGTTTTTGCAAAGCTATGCTGTGGGCGGCAGAAAGCCGTATTTATTCGGATGAGAGCGTTTGTCAGAGAATTTATGAAGAATAAAAACTATATAATCATACTTTTGTCATTGCTTGTAATGGCATGTTGGGGCTCGCTTTTTCCAATGATAAAAATCGGCTATAGGGCGTTCCGAATTAATGCGTCGGCAATTCCCGATATTATGATGTTTGCGTCTCTGAGGTTCGTAATATCGGGTCTGGTTGTTTGCGTAATCGCACTTATTAAAAAAGAAAAGCTCCAAAGTCCAAAGCCGAAAGCGGTGGGAAATATTGTATTTGTAGGTCTTTTTGCAATAGTACTGCACTATATTTGTACATATATAGGCTTGAGTACTACCGACAGCTCGAAAACGGCCCTTATGAAGCAACTGGGCGTTTTGTTTTATGTTTGCTTTGCTTTTCTCTTTTTCAAAAATGAGAAGTTCAGCGTTTTTAAAATCGTTGGGGCGGTTACAGGATTTTTAGGTATAATTGCGATTAACTATTCGCCCGACGGCATTTCGTTTTCAAGCGGTGATATTATTATTATTTTAGCATCTGTTTGCACGGTTATTTCAAGTATTTTAAGCAAAAAATCGGTAGAGAACAATTCCCCGTATTGGATAACAGGAATATCTCAGCTTTCGGGCGGAATTATTTTGCTTATTATCGCCGTTATTTTAGGCGGAAGTATACCTGTATTTACACCTTTTGCAACCCTTGTTTTTGCGTATATCTGCGCCGCTTCAATTACGGGATATACGCTGTGGTACTATGTGCAGAAAAAAGAAGACCTTTCAATACTTTTTATTATCAAGTTTGCCGAGCCGCTGTTTGCCTGCTTATTCGGAGCACTGCTCTTAGGTGAAGATATTTTTAAAATTCAATACCTTGCGGCATTTATACTTATTTGTACGGGTATAATTATCGGTAACAAAAAATCAAAGGAGTGATATTCCTATGAAAGCAAGAATATTCGATATAAAACGCTTTGCCGTGCATGACGGTGACGGGATAAGAACCACAGTGTTTTTTAAGGGTTGTCTCTTAAAGTGCGTTTGGTGTCACAATCCCGAAGGAATCGGTTTTGAGCCGAGACTGGCGTTTTATGCAAATAAGTGTATATCCTGCGGGGATTGTGTAAATGCTTGTCCGCAAAACGCACACAGTATTAAGGACAGGGTTCATACCTTTGAGAGGGAAAAATGCATCTCCTGCGGTAAATGCGAAAGCGTTTGCTTAAAGGACGCGTTGACGCTTTACGGAAAAGAAACAACAGCAGACGAGCTTATGCCGCTTCTTTTAGCCGATAAAAGCTTTTATGAATCCTCGGGCGGCGGCGTTACGCTTTCGGGCGGCGAATGCCTTTCTCAAGCCGATTTCTGCTGTGAATTACTGCAAAAGCTTAAAGCCGAGGGCATTAATACGGCGGTTGATACCTGCGGTTATATTCCGCAAAGCGCAATAGATAAGGTTATTCCGTATACCGATACTTTTCTTTACGATATAAAGGCATTCGACGAGGATGTGCATATTAAATGTACAGGTCACAGCAATAAAACTATTTTGGAAAATTTGAAATACATAGACGGTTGCGGAAAAAACATTGAAATCCGTATTCCTTACGTTCCTGAATTTAATGATAACCAAATTGAAAAAATAGCTTATTTTTTAGCGGATTTGAATAACATCACCAAGATAAGGGTTTTATCTTATCATAATTATGCGGGCTCTAAATATACTGCCCTTGATATGCCGAATACATTACCTGAAATCTTACCTGCCAAGGAAGATGCAGAGTCTGCAAAAGAGATAATCAAACGGATAACACAAAAAGAAGTTACAGGCTGATTTATTTGATAATACTTTACTTTTTGGTAAAGAAAGTTTAAAATATAAAAACAGAATAATCGGGAAGTGGTTTAATTGAAAAATATACTGTTGATAGGCGATTCCATCCGTGAGGGCTATGATAAATACGTAAAAATGGCTTTTGAAGGCGTTGCGGGAGTTTATTATCCGAGGGATAACTGCCGTTTTTCCACATACGTACTAAGGCATCTCATTGATTGGAAAAACGAATACGCCAAGGATGTTGAAATTGATTTAATACATTGGAACGCGGGACTTTGGGACGATTTGGTAATGCTTGACGGATTGCCGCTTGTCGATATAGAAGAATATAAGAAGAATATCGAGCGTATCTGCAATTTGATTAAAACGGTTTTTCCGCAGGCAAAAATGATTTTTGCAACCTCAACACCCGTTCAGGAAGAGTTATTTAATTTTTTCAAGCGCTATAATAAAACTACGGAATTGTATAATGAAGCCGCGACAAAAATTGTGATTGCACACGGCGGTGAAATTAATGATTTATACGGATTGATGAATGCACAGCCCGTAGAATATCATTCTGATTTAACCCACTATTATACCAAAGAGGGCACAGAGGTGATTACAAATCAGGTTATAAGGTGCATTGAAAAATCACTTAATATTCCAGCCAAGCCGCTTGATTATGACGAGCTGTTCAGTAAACAAAACGGTGTGGAAGGATTATAATTAGGTCAATGCAGATTATTTAGGAGTGTATTTATGAAAGGCGTAGTTTACAATTTTCTCTCTGATGAAACGGTCTTTTTTAAGGATACGCTGACCGCAATTTCGCCGTATATTTCTTCGGTTCCGCGCAATCACGAAAGCTTATGCTTTGTTACAAAAGGTGACTTGCTTTATGAAAAAAATGGGAATAATTATATAATACATACCGGTCAGGTAGGATATATTGCAAAGGGCAGTATTGACAAAAGCTCGCCGTATAATTGTGAACAGGTGAGTTATATTGCGGTGAATTTTGGGTTCGAACGGGAAAATCCCAACCTTTCGCAAACACTTATATCTAATACTGTATGCGGCAAGGATAAGAAAAAATATGAGCAATTATTTTTCAAAGCGTATAATGCTTTCCTTGACAAAATGCCCGGTTATTTATATATATGCAATGGAATTCTATTGCAAATAATCGGTATGATTTATGAAGAAAATCTTTTGTCTGAAAAATATAATAAATATGCCGATATGATAAAGCCGATGCTTGATACAATTAAGTATAATTTCGGCGACCAAACACTTAAAATCAGCCATCTCGCTGAAGTATGTAATATGAGCGATAAGAATTTAAGGCGTATTTTTCACTATATATACGGAAAAACACCTTATGAATATTTGCAAAAATACAGAATAGAGCAGGCAGAAGCATTATTGCGTTTTTCGTCCAAAAGCATATCGGAAATTGCCGAGCAATGCGGTTTTTCAGATATATACAGCTTTAGTCACTGTTTTAAAAGACAAGTGGGAATAGCACCTAAAGAATACAGAAATACATAAATATTAAATCAAAATAAATCCGAAACGCTCAAAAGTATGTTTTTTTAGTGTTTCGGATTTTTTATAAAACTTTAAATATCCGTTTCAAACAAATTTTTTGCTTTTATAAACATTTACAAAAGAAATGAAATATATTATCCTAAAATTGCTGAATCGAAATTTTAAAGGAGGATTTATTATGCTTAGAGGCAGCAAGGCAATAGTAACGGGCGGCAGCAGAGGAATCGGTTTTTCGGTTGCAAAAATGCTGGTATCAAATGGCTGCAAGGTTATTATTACGGGTCGTAAAGAGGAAAAATTAACCCAAGCGGCAGATAAGATAGGAAAAGGATGTGAGCCGTTTGTTTGGGATGTTTCTGAAATATCAGAAATTTCAACAAAATTTAATGAATGTGTGACAGCCTTGGGCGGGATTGATATTTTGGTAAATAATGCAGGAATTTTTGCTCAGCGAAGTGAATGGGATAAGGAGTCACTTTTAAATACTACTATTGGCGAATGGGAAAATGTGATGCGAACCAATACAAGTGCTGTGTTCTTTATGATGCAGAGTGCGGTTAAATATATGCTCGAAAATAATATCAAGGGAAACATTCTTAATATAACCTCGGTTGCGGGTGAAGAACCGATTTACGGAGCATACGGAGCGTCAAAAATCACATCAACAGGTCTTACGCGAGGCTGGGGAAAGATGTTCGCAGATACAGGTATAGTTATTAACGGAATTGCTCCGGGACCTGTGGCAACCGAAATGAATAACTGGCATGAGGGTGATTCGATGAAGCATAACCGCATACCTTTCGGTCGCTTTGCATCGGCAGATGAAATAGCGGAGCTTGCGGCATATCTTTTAAGTAAGAAAGCGGAAATGATATGCGGAGAAACCGTGATTTTAGACGGCGCCTATGCAATCAGGTGAAAGGAGAGATTTAAAATGATTGAAAGAATCAAAAGGTTGACCGAAAAAACTGTTAGCGGCGATATGTATGTTCACGCAGTTGAGACCGAATATGACAGAACGGATTTGTTTTTATCACCTGTTAAAATGTCGGGCAAGAGGGTGTGCGAATACATTTTAAATCAAGAGCCGATAGTGGAGGAGGAATCCTACTTTACGGGGTATCTGCATTTTAACGCAAGTGTTGAGGGAGATATATTCGGTAGGTGCGGTCATAAAAACTTTGCTGTCGCTATGAATTTATTTTATAACCAACCCGTTGATAATCTTTTGATCTTTGAGTGGCAGCATTCCGTAGGTGATTTCGGGAATGTTATTAACCGAGGTTTAGTTGGTATAAAAGAAGATATTGAAGTATCCGAAATAAGACATCAGGGCGATAATGAAGCAATAGAGTTCCTTGAAACTCAGACCGATTTTTGCGATACCGTGGTTAAATGGGCGCATAAATGCTCGGAACGTGCCGCCGCTGTTGCCGAAAAAACCGAAAACGCGGAATACAAGAAGAATTTGAAAAAACTTTCCGAAACACTTTTAAAGGTTCCCGAAAATCCTGCCGAAAGCTTTTATGAGGCGGTTTTGTCGCTTTATGTTTGCTATGCCTTTATTCCCGACAGTATCGGGCTTATAGACAGATATTTATATCCCTACTATAAAAATGACATTGAAAAAGGTATTATTACAAACGAGGATGCAGCCGCCTATTTGCAGGAGCTGTTTTTAATGCTGCAAGCAAGAATATGGAAAGGTTCTGACCGCTTTTACAGAGGCGGCGAGTCCCATTTCTGCGTGGGCGGATACCTACCGAATGGTGAGGACGGCTTTAACGAGTTTTCAAAGCTGATAGTTGAGTCCCTTTTGGATTTGCCTACCTGGATACCGCAAATATCTTTCAGATGGACTGAAAAAACGCCGACAAGCACATTTCGGTATATGCTTGACTGCGAACGTAAAGACCCGAATAAGCGTATTGCCTTTGTTAATGATGAGCCGCGAATAAGAGGTCTTATGAAGTATACGGAAGTGCCTTATGAAAAGGCAGTCAATTATACTATGATGGGCTGTAATGAATTGGCTTTCCCGGGTGGAATAGTGTTCGGATTTGACCCGATGAACATTCTGCGGTCGGTTCAGAACACATTTTTTAAACGCCGTGAAGATATTGTTAAATCAAAAAGTTTTGATAAGTTTTTCAACATATATAAAGAAGAACTCTTCAGCGACCTTTGGGCGGCTGAAAAAATCAGTAAGGGTTTTCAGGATATAAGAAGTCGGGATTGCAACATAGTCAGTAATATTTTTATAGACGGATGTATTGATAATGCTAAAAGTGTCACACAAGGCGGAGTTACAAGCTTTATCGCCGTGGGTTTGCTTATCGGACTGCCGAATGTAATTGACTCGCTGTCGATAGTAAAGCAGTTTGTTTTTGATGAGAAAATCTGCACAATGAAGGAGTTGGCAGATGCACTAAATGACAACTGGGTGGGACACGAGGATTTGAGAACCCTTATTTTGAAAAAAGGTAAATTCTTCGGCAATGACGATGATACTTCAAACGAAATCGCGCACAGATTTTTCGGAGCACTTGATGAATGGAACAATACAGATAACTATCTCGGCAAAAAATGGGTGTTTGGAAATCTTGTGGGCTATAACGAGCATCATAAATTTTTCGGCGATGCAACAAAGGCAACACCCGACGGCAGATATGACGGAGATGCAATGACATTTGGTATAGGTCAGGCAAACGGAAAGGACAGAAAGGGGCTTACCGCGTTTCTTAATTCTGTCGCTAAGTGCGACCCTTATAATATACTTACAGGTCCGAGCGTAACCAATCTTACGCTTGACGAACAACTCGTAAAGAATGACGATAATTTTGAAAAGCTGGTCTTAATGCTTGAAAACTACTTTAAAATGGGCGGGACTCATTTCCAGCTTACCTATGTTTCCAAAGAGGATTTAATAAACGCTAAAAAAACGCCCGATAGCTATAAAAATTTACGTGTCAGGGTTTCGGGCTTTTCGGATTACTTTATCTTCCTTAACGAGGGATTACAGGATGATATAATCCACAGAACAGAGCACAGCAGATAGTATTTAAGCTATAAGTACGGTATGATTTTTGCTATACGAAAAAAGTGATTATTTAAGCCTTTTTTCTGTATTCCGTGGGAGTCATACCGGTGCTTTCTTTAAAAACGCGGCTGAAATAGTAAACGTTTTCGTAACCTGTCATATCAGCAATTTCTGAAACGGAATATTGATTTAACAGCAGTAATTCCTTTGCATAATCAATTCGTATTTTCCTTACATACTGCGAGGGTGAGATACCGAATATATTTTTAAACTTTCTGCGGAAATATGTTGGACATACATTACAAGCTTCGGCAGGTTTAAGGTAATCTATTTCTTGTGATAAGGCGTTTTTGCTAAGGTATTCGATGCCTTTTTACAATTGTTTTGCTTTTGAAGAAGGATTATACCTTGTCTTTTCAATTTCTCCGAATATTTCATAAAGTAAAGATAGGCACTGATTATAATACCCGTTTTGTTTTCTTGTCCAAAGTCGGTAAATTTTAAAAAATAACTCTTTAAATTTCAAATTATTCGTAACATCAATAATATATGCTTCATCATCCAATGCTTCGACAGTGTCAAAATATATATCTATGCAAGCACCGGGTTCAATAAAATCAACATAGTATTCTATATTATCCGACTGAGGCAATATTCTGATTGAATTCGGCGTATTATGTAACTTCTTTTTATTAAAGCTTGTGAAGCTGTCGCCCGAAAGTTTAAAAATCAGCTCATTATGAAGAAGAGCTTTGCCGTAAACAGCTCTTTTGACATCCGATGATAGCGGCTCAATGTATACGACGGTGTGTATCTTTGAAACGTGAATATTTTTCATTTGCTTACCTCAAATAAATATTAACGACAACTGCTGTCAGCTTGAGATTATTCTATCATTGATAAAATAAAAGGTCAATGATTTTCGCAAAAAAATTGTGCCGTAAAATACAAAAGTTTCTTTAATAACATTTACTGTTAGGCTCAACTATGCTATATTTTAAAAAACAGCATGGGAGGACTTTAGAATGACAGAGAGAATAGAACACCTAACTCTAATGACATTAAAAGGAGAAATGTATGTCAATACAGTTAAAACTGTTTTTGACAGAGAGGATTTGTTTTTATCGAAATCGGAAATGGAGGTAAAACGTATTTGCGAATATATTTTAAGTCAAGAGCCCAAAATCACAAAGTACTCGAAAATGACAGGCTTTTTCAGGTTTGACGGCAGTGTTGTAGGTGATGCCTTCGGCCGCAGCGGGCACAGTGCTACGGGGAAAGTAATGTCGGAGTTTTATTTAAAACCGTTAAGTAACCTTTCTACAATGGAATGGCAACACGCGACTGCCGATTACGGCAGGGTTTTAAACTGCGGTATATCGGGGATTATCGATATTATTGACGAATCCATAAAATCTCACGAAAAAAAGGAAGAAATCGAGTTTTTAAAGGGTGTCAGAAAGGTTGGGGATACAATAATAAAATGGGCGGAATTGTGTTCGGAAAAGGTGCGTGAATTTGCCGAAACGGTTGCCGAGGAGGAATACAGGCAAAACCTTTTGAATTTATCGAAAGCGCTTTTAAATGTACCGAAAAATAAACCATCTTCTCTTTTTGAAGCCGTTCTTACAATATATATCTGCTTTAGCTTAGACCCCGACAGCGTCGGAACGCTTGACAGGTATTTAACACCGTTCTATGAAAAGGATATTAAAAACGGTGTTATCACAAGGAACGAAGCAAAGGAGTACTTACAGGAATTGTTCCTTTTGTTGCAGGCAAAAACGCCTGTAGACGGCTTGAATTTTACACGCGGCGGCGAGTCCCATTTCTGCATAGGCGGATATTTGCCTAACGGTGAAGACGGATTTAACGAGGTTTCAAGGCTTATTGTTGAAAGCCTTATGGAGCTTCCGATATACTGCCCCGAAATTACTCTGCGCTGGACAAAGAAAACCCCACGCGAAGTTTTCAGATTCGTTATGGACGCCGAAAGAAAGGATAAATATAAAAGAATTGCTTTTACAAATGATGAAAAGCGAATTAAGTGCTATACCGAAATCTGCGGTTTCCCATTTGAGAGAGCCGTAAACTATACAATGGTGGGTTGCAACGAGCCTGCCTTTCTCGGTGCAATAACAGGCAGTAATTCAAAGATAAATATTGTAAGGTGCATTGATACTCTTTTTCATAAAAAGGCAAGGGAAATTGAGGATTGTCCCGATTTTGAAAGCTTTTACGATGTTTTTGAAAAAGAGCTTTTCTCTGATTTGCAAACAGGCTACGACTACGATGATAAGTACAATTTGCAACGGGCAAAGGATGTAAACTATGTGTCAAGCCTTCTTTTTAACGATTGCATAGAAAATGCGAAAAGCTTAACCCAAGGCGGCGGTAATGTGGTTATTGCCTCGCCCATGCTTATCGGTATTACAAATGTTATAGACTCGCTGATTGTTGTAAAGCAGTTTGTTTATGAAGAAAAAGCTATTACTATGTCCGAACTGATTGAGGCGGTGCAGAACAACTGGGAAACCGCCGAGGATTTGCGAAATCTAATCCTTAAAAAAGGTAATTTCTTCGGTAACGATGACGAGCTTTCAAATTTTGTTGCACAGAGACTTTATAAAAGCTTTTACAAATTTATGAAGGACAGAAAAAATGTCTTCGGCTATCAGTGGCTTGTGGGCGATTTGCTCGGCTATAACGAGCATCATAAATGGTTCGGCGAAAAAACTATGGCTACTCCTGACGGAAGACATAACGGTGATTTAATTAAGTTCGGAATAGGTCAAAGCGAGAGCAAGGACCGGAACGGTCTCACGGCGCTTCTTAACTCAATCGCAAAGCTTGACCCATACGCTATTTCCTGCGGTTCAACGATTACCAATGTTACGATTGACGAACAACTTATAAAAAATGATAATAATTTTGAAAAAACCGTTGATATGTTTGAAACATTTTTCAAAAACGGCGGAGTTCACTTCCAGCTTACCTATGTTTCAAAGGAGGATTTAATTAACGCCAAAGCCGCTCCCGAGGATTATAAAACACTTCGTGTGCGTGTAACGGGATTTTCGGATTATTTTGTTAAACTTAAGGAAAGCATACAGGATGATATTATTAAGAGGACAACCCAAAAATAACGGTGAGATGCTATGAATTACAAACAAGAAATTCACGAATATATAAAGGCTAGCAAAGACGAGATTACAGAAACCCTTAAAGAAATAATAAAAATCCCCTCTTTAAGAGGGGAGCCGCAGGTGGGTGCACCTTTCGGCAAGGATTGTGCAAAAGTCTTGGAGCATATAAAAGGGCTTTATGAGGAAAACGGCTTTGATACCGAGCACGATACCGACGGCGGTTACTTGCTTTCCTATTACGGAAAGGGTGAAAAAAGTCTCGGATTATTTGCACATGCAGATATTGTGCCGGTAGGGAAAGACTGGATTTATACAAAGCCCTTTTCGCCTTTGGTAAAGGACGGCTTTTTAATCGGCAGAGGTGCCTCTGACGATAAATCTGCTGTTGTAATTTCACTGTACTGTGCTAAAATATTAAAGGAATTAAATATTCCCTTTGACAGTAGGCTTGTTATGTTCATAGGTGCAAACGAGGAAAGCGGAATGGAGGATATAGAGGCATACACCAAAAAGCATAAAGTGCCTGATTTTTCAATTATTGCAGATTCCGCTTTTCCTTTGTACCGAGGAGATAAAGGAATTTTAAGGTTTGTTGCAACATCAAGCCAAAAAATGCATGATGTATCCGAGTTCGGCGGCGGAACAGCATTTAATATTATATTAGGCGAGGCTGTTGCTAAAATCGGGGACGAGACTTATATTGAAAAGGGTGTTTCCCGTCACGGCGCACTGCCCGAGGGTTCTAAGAATGCCGCCTATCTGCTTTCAAATATGCTTTTGGAAAGCGGCTCTTTATGTGAATCCGACCGAGAAGAAATGCGTTTTATAGCAAATACTCTTGAAAAATATTACGGCGAGGTTTTCGGAATAGAAAATAATGACCCTGAATTTGGCAGGCTTACCTGCACAAACGGAATTGCCGAAATGAAGGACGGTAAAATCAGTCTTTCCTTTGATATGCGATACGGCAAGAGCGTGGATATTGCGGCTGTCAAGGAAAAGGTTGCGGATTATTTTGCAAAAGACGAGTGGTCGGTAGAGTTTGTTTATGAATCTGCTCCGTATATTACTTCATTAGACAATCCTTACCTTAAAGCCTGCCTTAAGGCATATGAAGAATTTACCGGAACAGAAAATGCACCGACATTTGTAAATGCAGGTGCTACCTACGCATCTTATTTGCCCTGTGCGGTTGAGATAGGTGCACAAGTTTGGGAGAAACCGCCTTTCGATTTGCCTGACGGTCACGGAGGAGCGCATCAGCCTGATGAATGTATAAGCATTGACGGTATGCTTAAAGCACTTGAAATAACGGTGCAGATGTTACTTGAATGTGATAAAATCAAATGAATATTATATTTTAAAGGGACGTTGTATATGTTTGAAAAAACCAAAAACTTCTGCGATTCTTTTCTTGAGTTAGGGGTGCCGGGCTTTGACCTTGCAGTTTATGAGGACGGCAACTGCATTTTTCGTTATATGAACGGTTGCAGTGACCTTGAAAACAATATAAAAATAAACGGAAATGAAAAATACAATATATACTCCTGTTCAAAGGTAATAACCTGCGCAGCGGCTTTACAGCTTTGGGAAAAGGGTTTGTTTTCCTTAGAGGACAAGCTTTCCGACTATATGCCTGAATTTAAGGAAATGACTGTTAAAACAGAAATCGGTGTAAAAAGATCAGAAAAGCCTATTCAAATAAAGCATTTGTTCGAAATGACGGCAGGTTTTTCATATGATTGTAATTCTCTTTCTTTGCAACAATGCAAAAGCGACACTAACGATAGATGCCCCACGCGCGAGGCTATGAAATATCTTGCAAAGGAACCACTTTTATTTGAGCCTGACGAGCGGTGGGAATACAGTCTTTGCCACGATGTTTTGGCGGCTTTGGTTGAGGTTATTTCGGGCGAGAAGTTTGAAATTTATGTTAAAAAGAACATTTTTGATGTTGTGGGAATGAATAATTCTTCTTTTATGCTGCCCGAATCTGAAATAGACAGTATCGCACCGCAATACCGATTTGAAAACGGCAAAGCTGAAAATGTTGGTAAGCACATAGTAACTTATAAATTGGGAAGCGAATATGCTTCAGGTGGTGCGGGTGGAATATCTACCGTTGACGATTATATTAAATTTTTAGAAGGTCTTCGAAATAATATACTTCTGAAAAAAGAAACGGTTGACCTGATGACAACTGACCGCTTGTCAGAACATCAGAAAAGAACTTATTGGACAAAGGATACGTACGGTTACGGACTTGGTGTCAGATGTCCTAAAGGCGATAGTATATATGCTGATTTCGGCTGGGGCGGTGCGGCAGGAGCATACCTTGCAGTTGACCGTGAAAGCTCAATTTCAATGTATTTTGCCACACATATTCTTTCTTCTCCTGCACAAGGGATACGCAGTATGCTTTACCGCTTTATTAGAGCGGAACTGCTTGATAACAGCGAATTTGAAAACATACAAAATGACCTTAAGAAACTGTATGATTACAACTTAACTTATTGATTTAAAGGTGGAAACAAAATGAAAACAGTTTTAGGCGATATATCCGCAAACGAAATTAATGCGGTATTGTGCCATGAGCATATATGCTGTTATTCCGAATACCTTTATATGATGTCAGGCAAAGGCTATCTTGATTTTGAAAGGCTTGAAGAAAAAGCGGTTTCGGAATTAAAAGAGCTTAAAGCTAAGTACGGACTTAATTTATTTGTTGACTGCACGCCGATAAATATCGGCAGAAACATAGAACTGCTTAAAAGAGTATCCGAAAAAAGCGGAGTGCATATTGTGTGCTCGACCGGTTTTTATTATACGGATGAGCCGGTTTTATACGCAAGCTCGGCTGAAACCTTATCGGAGCATATAATAAAAGACGCAAAAAATATAAACGCAGGAATAATAAAAGCCGCCGCCGAAAATGAAACTTTAAGCGATTTTAACATAAAGCTTTTAACGGCGGCAGCCATAGCACAAAAAGAACTTGATTTAGCTGTTATTGTCCACAGTAATGCGGGCAACAGAAACGGTCTGAAAGCACTTAATATATTGCTTGAAAACGGTGTGAAGCCCGAAAAAATTACAATAGGTCATTTAAGCGATACCGACAATATGGACTACATACTTGAAATAGCTAAAAGTGGGTGCTATGTGGGTCTTGACAGAATGTATGACATTAAATCGGATGAGTATATCAATAAAAAAGTTAATGCTGTTTTAAGACTGTGTGATGAAGGCTTTGAGAATAAAATCCTTTTGTCCCATGACGAATCATTCTTTAACGGATTTGAGGCATCGCCGGAGATAAAAGAAAACACTCGGTTTTCCTATGTGTTTGAATATCTCCGACCGCGGTTGCCTGAGTCGATTTTTCAGAAAATAATTCATCAAAACCCGATTAATATGTTAGGGTTTTAAGCTTTTTTTCTGTATTCCGTGGGAGTCATACCGGTGCTTTCTTTAAATACGCGGCTGAAATAGTAAACGTTTTCGTAACCTGTCATATCAGCGATTTCCGAAACGGAATATTTATTTGAAAGCAGAAGATCGCAGGCATACATAATTTTCTTTTTAGTGATATATTTTATCGGTGAAAGCCCGAATTTCATAATAAAAAGCC
>OLSX01001298.1_pt1 | contig 23908 bp, 20 predicted proteins | sample 1673141 | NCBI WGS metagenome assembly OLSX01 (sample SAMEA3136759, study PRJEB25190) | human gut metagenome | biome: human gut; feature: human-associated habitat; material: faeces | place: Austria | collected 2013
CTGAAGAAAGCAAAGAGCCCGGCTGGCACCCCGGGCTCTTTAAGTATTTGATATTCAATGGTACTATCTTCTTAATTGTTTTTGATTAACTGCTTTGATCGGCTTAGTATGTATATTTCCTATATTGTATTTATACTATCATTAACTTATCATTATTTCCATACGGCTTTTATGTTTTTTGTTCTGTACAGCCCATAATGTGAATATTCTTATACCATACTCACCGAGGAGATAGTTTTGATATGGAATTTGCAAGAAGGCGCAGGCGCAGAAGGCGAAACGGTATACGAACCATGACGGTGCTGCTCATGCTTGGTCTCGCAGTATATCTTATAACCGCATCGGCCGCAGGCAAGTGGTTGAGCGAAAAGGTAATGGCGCCGGCATTTTCAGCCCTGTCCGAGCTGCCGTTATTTACCGGCGGCGGGCTTGATTCGCTGGAAAATGAAGCATCGGAGCCATCCGGCGACGCTCTTAGCGTAAGCCTCAGCAGCGACAGCAGCTCTTTCACCAGCACGTTGGACGTACCCTCCATAAGCTGCTTCGCACTGCAAATGGGAGTCTTTTCCTCAAAGGATAACGCGGATAAGCTTTCTGAAGAAATGCGCAGCAAGGGTGCCGGCGGCTATGTTTACAGCGACGGCAGCGTATACCGTGTGCTGGCCTCATGCTACCACAGCGAAAGCGAGGCGCGCACGGTCAAGGAACGGCTCATAAGCGAAGGCACTGACTGCGCCATATATGCCATGGCTACGCCTACCGTTACATTCAGCATAACTGCGGACCAGCGGCAGACGGAGCAACTCAAGGAGGGATTCACGGCGCTGTATCAGGCGCAGAACGCGCTGTGCGAAGCCTGCATAGATTTTGACAGCAAGAGCATGACGGTCAGCGAGGGTGCTGCGCTGGTAAAATCCATACAGGATGAGCTTTCCGCCTCCTGCTCCCCACTCTTCGCCTACCGGGACACCTCTCCCGCCATAGATAGCCTTGTGCAGTGCTGCGACAAGTGTCTGAACTCGCTATCCCTTCTTGCCGGCAATGGAGACGCTTCCACCGCAGCCTTTTCTTCAGAAATGAAATACGCACTGCTTGAGTTGTCGTCATCCTATTCGGATATGCTCAAAAGCATGGCCGGATAAGGATATGTAATAGAACAAAGGAGCGGTACTGCCGCTCCTTTGTCATCCATCGATCTCCCTCTTTGAGGGCATTTCCTTTATAAACAGCTCGTCCCGTCCCTGCATCACCAGCGCCAGGCCCAATGAAAGTATCAGTCTCATCCGGTCCTCCGTGCCGTCTGTATCTATGGCAAAGTCCTCCCTTATGCGGCGTATCCTGTATAACACCGTATTTCGGTGGGTAAAAAGCTTTTCGCAGGTATCCTTGAGCGAACGGCTGCACATAAGGTATGTGTACAACGTCAGGCAGTATTCGCTGTCATTTTGGAGGTCGTATTTATACAGCCTGTCCACCTCGTCAGTCAGGCAATAGCCCTCGCCGGCAAGGGTTTTAAGCATCATAAGAGCCGAGTAGCGGCTCTCCTCCGCCGCGAATGCCTTGCCGTTGCTCTTTTTGACAAGATAATCCAGCAGCCTGCGCACCCGTCCGTAGCCCCTGCCCAAGGCATACAGGCTTTGCAGCGGCTCGGATATTACCGCGTACAGGTCATATTCCTCCGCCGCCCTGCCTACCGCCTCCCGGTCGTGCTCTCCATGCAGGAACATTATCACGCAGTCCCTGTACGGAAAAGGATCGGAAGCGTGAAAGCCGCGGCGCAGCCTGTCCCTGAGCATATCGGTTTTAAGCCCATCCAGCTGCTCCATAGGTTTCATCAGTACGAACCTCTCCGGGCGGAAGCTGCCAAGAAAGGTTGTATTTGCCTGTAGCTCGAAGAATTCCTCACTTTGAAACCTGCCGTCTATGAGGCTGGACAGCACCTCCTCGGCCGTGGCGGTGATGCCACCCCTGTGCCTCTCGTAATAGAGCTGCTTTGCAAGGAATGAGTTTATCAGCGCAAAGTCCTCGTCGCTTCCTGAGGGCAGCGCGTTTTCAGGCATTATACACAGCGTATAGCCCATGCGAAGCTCTCCGCAGTTGAGCTGGGATATCCTGTAATGGTACCCCGCAGGCGAATGCAGCAGCTCGCCCGACGCCGCCGAGGCGCTGATCAGGGCGCTCTCATCGTATGAAAGCTCGCCGTGGCGTATAACGCCGCCGTATGGGTCGTTTATGCTGTCAGCCCTAAAATACGCCGCCACATGGAAGCTGTCGTCAATTACCAGCAAAGGGCAGCCGAGAGCCCTGCCCGCGGCATTTGTCAATTCTTTCAGGCTGTTCGCCTCAAGGAAGGTCTTTAGCATATCATTCGTCACGGGATGTCTCCTTTTGTTCTCTCAGCACAGTTTGATATGGTTGAATTATACCATCGGAACATTGTTCAAACAAGGCCCTGGAGTATAATAGAGTCATCAAAAGGAGCGAAACCGAAGGGGCTGAGGCCTCCGGAGATATGCTCCTGAAAGGAAAAACAGATCGGGTCGTTCCCCGGTTCGGTGAATCAAAATTCATCGAATCGGGAACAATTCCGAAGGACAATATTGAATCGGAGGTATTTATTATGTTTGAACTTAAGCCTTACACCCGCAAGAACAACGGCGTATATTACAATCCCTTCCAGACCATGGACGAATTTGAAAGGAACTTCTTCAATCCTTCGTTCTTTGAGACCACCCTTGAACAGTTCAAGACGGATATCAAGGACGATGGCGACAGCTACACCCTTCAGGCGGATCTGCCCGGCTTCGATAAGAAGGATATCCACCTCGACCTTAACAATGACGTGCTGACCATCAGCGCCGAGCGCCATTCCGAGCACGAGGATAAGGATAAGAAGGGCAAATTCGTGAGATGTGAGCGCTCCTACGGCACCTACACCCGTCAGTTCGATGTATCCAACATCAACACCGATGCCATGAAGGCCAAGTACGAGAATGGTGTGCTTACTCTGAATATGCCCAAGAAGAGCGCACAGCTGCCCACCGCAAAGCGCGTGGAAATAGAATAAAGGGTGAATAACTTAAGCCCCGAAGCGAAAGCTTCGGGGCTTTTTCTTTATTTGTCTATTTTACTTTGCAGTATCTCTTGCGGTCTGCCGCCCTCTGGCAGGCCTTGACAAGCTCTACTATGGGTATTACCAACACAGCCAGGCCGAGAGCTATGCCATACTCGCCCCAGCCCACAGGTGTGAAGTTGAACAGAGCCGCTATGGCAGGTACCTCGAGAACCGCGGTGGTTATCGCCAAAGCTCCTATCATGGCTGCCCAAAGCACCTTGTTGTGGCCCGGCAGCGTGAATACGCTCTGCCGCTGAGAACGCATATTGAAGCTGTGGAATATCTCGCACATATTCATAGTCAAAAACGCCATGGTCATGCCGTGGGGGGAGACGCCTGCCGGCATTTCAAAGTACCCCACCTCCATGCAGTGGCCGATTATGTAGGAGGTGAGCGTCAGCACGGTCACCAGCAGGCCCTGATAGACTATATCCACACCCAGACCGCCTGAGAATATGGTGTCGCGGCTGTCTCTTGGCGGGCGATGCATGGTGTCGGGCTCGGCGGGCTCAAGGCCCAATGCCAGCGCCGGGAAGCAGTCGGTTATCAGGTTGATAAAGAGCAGATGCACTGGGCTAAGCAGTGTGAAGCCGAGTATGGTGGCGAAAAACACGCCTAAAACCTCGCTCATGTTGCTGGCAAGAAGGAACTGTATGGTCTTTCTTATATTGTCGTATATCCTTCTGCCCTCGTCCACAGCTGAAACTATGGTGGCGAAGTTATCGTCTGAAAGCACCATGTCCGCGACGTTCTTGGTAACATCGGTACCGGTAATACCCATGCCTACGCCTATGTCTGCGGACTTGATGCTGGGGGCATCGTTTACTCCGTCGCCTGTCATGGCGGTTATGGCGCCCTTGCGCCTCCATGCGGAAACTATGCGCACCTTGTGCTCAGGCTGCACGCGGGCATACACCCCGCACTTGTCTATCAGCTTATCCAGCTCTTCGTCGCTGAGCCTGTTCAGCTCCTTGCCCTCTATGGCTTGTGAAGCGTCATCGATTATGCCCAGCTCTTTCGCTATCGCTACGGCGGTATCCTTGTGGTCGCCGGTAATCATCACAGGGCGTATGCCCGCAGCCTTGCATTCCTCCACGGCCGCCCTGACCTCCGGGCGAACAGGGTCTATCATGCCCACAAGGCCTATGAAGCAGAGCTCCTGCTCGAGGTTTGAGGGATCGGTATTTTCCGGCATCCTGTGCCACAGCCTCTCCGCGGCGGCCAATACGCGCAGAGCCTTCGCTGCCATGGCATGATTGCTCTGGAGTATCTCTGTGCGCTTTGCCTCCGTCATGGGCTGCGGCTTGCCGTTCTCCATATAATACGCGCAGCGGGCAAGCACCTCGTCCGGCGCGCCCTTGGTGTACTGCACTATTTCCCCGCCCTTATCGTGCAGGGTAGACATCATCTTTCTGGAGGAATCGAAGGGGGCCTCGCCTATGCGGGGCTGTTTTTCCTCCAGCTCATATTTCTTTAAGCCGTTAGCCGCGCCAAAGTTCACCAGCGCAGCCTCTGTGGGCTCTCCCTGAGCGCCATCGTCAGCAAGATTCGCATCGTTGCATAGAGTCATTGCCGCAGCAAGAAGTTCGGTGGGGCCGGTGTGCTCCACTACCGTCATTTTATTTTGTGTGAGCGTGCCTGTCTTATCGGAGCATATGACCTGAGTGCAGCCCAGCGTCTCTACGGCAGTAAGCCGGCGTATGACGGCGTGGCGTTTGCTCATATTTGTAACGCCTATGGACAGCACAACGGTAACGACTGTGGCAAGGCCCTCCGGGATAGCTGCGACAGCAAGGGATACCGCCACCATGAAGTTATCAAGTATGGACTGGGCAGTGAACTTTCCCGCCATTATGAGATCGAATACGAATATGAACAGGCATATGCCCAGCACCATCTTGGATAAGGAGTTGCTCAGCTGACCGAGCTTGCGCTGCAAGGGGGTCTCTTCCTGCTCGGTCTGGGCCAAAACGTCGGCTATCTTGCCCATCTCGGTATCCATGCCGGTAGAGGTGACCACGGCCCTGCCCCTGCCGTATACCACGGTAGAACCCATGTAGCACATGTTCTTCCTGTCGCCAAGGGGCACATCGCCGCCGAAAATAGCCTCCACAGCCTTGTTTACCGGCACGCTTTCGCCGGTGAGAGCAGCCTCTTCGATTTTAAGGGACGCGCTTTCGAGAAGCCTGCCGTCTGCCGGCACGGCGTCTCCCGCTTCAAGTATAACTACATCGCCGGGTACCAGCTGGCTGCTCTCGATGACGATCTGCTTTCCGTCCCTCATCACCTTGCACTTTGCCGCGGTCATTGTCTGAAGCGCCTCTATTGCGGCCTCCGCCTTGCTCTCCTGTATTACTCCCAGAATAGCATTGAGCAGCACTACCACCAGTATTATGAATACCTCGGCAAAGCTTTCGCCGGATATGGCGTTTGTGACAGCGGATACGGCTGCCGCAGCCAAGAGGATCAGCAGCATGGGATCCTTTATTTGCTGTAGGAATCTTTGAAAAACCGTTATCTTGTGCGCTTCCTTAAGCTTGTTCTGACCATACCTTGCAAGGCGCTCAGCCGCTTCCTTTCCCGAAAGGCCATGGACTGAAGTTCCAAGCTCCGCCAAAACCTCGTCAGTGGATCTTTGATACATTTCGCTCATGAAATCTTCTCCTTTAAATAAGTGTGTCTGTAAAATCAAAAACTCATGCGCCGGCAAAAAACCACGCATGAGTCTCATTCTTTAAAAACAGCCCGGACGATCCCCTCGCCGTACTGACGGGTCTGCTTCGCAAAGCACTTACTTTGCGGAATTACTCCCTCAGGCAATAATCAAAAAAGCTAAAGCATTAACTTCATTTGACTATGATACCCGCCCTCCCCGCTTTTGTCAAGGCTGAAAGCTGCGATCTGCGGAGATCACCTGAGCAGCCCCGCTATTGCCTCGCGGCTCACGGTGAAGCTTTGGGCTCCCATGAATCCGGGGGCAACGTCGTACTCGTCAAAGCAGACCACCAACCGCCCATCCTTATCAATATAGAACGCTCCGTCCCGGGTGATGAGCGCGTCATAATCCACATGAAATTCCGCGTCATCCTCCATCCAGTACGTCAGGTCGCTGTCCGCAGCCATCCTGGCCTTCATCTGGGCGAATATATCCTTCTTTATTGCGGCAACATAATCGCTGCCCTCCTTGAAAAGGTCCGCCAGCTTTACGTATTTGCCAGTGGTCTTATCTATATTATAGCAGCGGGAAAACTCATAGCCGCTGGCCATCACCTGGCAGCCGTTCACCCTCAGGGCAAACCAGCGGTCGTTGTCCGTCAGTACTTCATAGCTCACATCGAGACCGTAATAACCTTCATCCATGGCGTTATCATTAAAACGCTGCACCAGCTCGTCGACATATGCTTTTACATCAGCATTGAGCTGCTGTTCGCCCGCCGTAGCTTCCTGTATCTCGGGCTGCGCTGCATTCAGATCGTTGTGCTCGTCGGAATGGGTATAATTTCTCACGGTAATTACCTTTACCACGCTGCCTATGACCGGCAGCTTCTCCATTGCGTATGCGATAGAGGGACTTACATTGGGCAGCAGCACAAACAGCATGGCGGCAACCGCCGCTGCGGTAAGTATCCTACGGCCTGCCATGCGGCCTGAGGCCACATCCTTCCTTGCTTCCTTTTCTGGCAGCTTATTCAACGTATCCTTCAACATAATATTAAAATCCTCCGGTATGTTTGTTTTTTCCTTATGGGCAGCTTCCCGGATCAGCTTTTCAAATTGGAATTCGTTCATAGTGTTTCCTCCTGTTCCGACATCGCGATCCTAAGTTTTGCCCGCGCCCGGCTCAGCCTGGCCTTTACCGTGCCTTCTGTTATCCCAAGGGCGCGACTTATATCCTTGATGGGCATATCGTCGTAGTAAAACAGCACTGTTACGGTCCTCAGGCTTTCGCCCAATCCCCTCACGGCCTGCCACAGGGCCATGCTTTCTTCCCTGTCCTCATCCTGAGGGGCGGGCAGTTCCTCCGCCAAGCTGTCTATGTCCGTGTTTGGCTTGCTGCGCCGTATCATGCTGTAGGCTGTGTTGGCGAGTATCCGCATTATCCATGGCTTAAAGCTATGCTCGTCCCGCAGTGTATCCAGCTTTTCGTATGCCGTAAGCACCGCCTCCTGCACCGCGTCCTTTACGTCCTCGTCGTTGTGCAGTATGCTCTTGGCCAGCCAGTACAAGCCCCCACTGTTTTCGTTTACCCTTTCGCAGAACCACGCGCGCTGGTCGTCAAAACGGTTCACTGTTTTTTTATTTCCTTTCGTCAGCCCGGCGGTCAAGCCGGTCATAAAATAAGATGCTTTATGCGGCCAAAAGGTTACGCCGCAATAATAGTTTTTTATAATTATATACCCCACTGCCGATTGATGATATACTCAAGATGATGAATACCGCACTCATAAGCGCCAAAACATATCGGGAAAGGATATAAAGACATGGCAAAGACTAAGATAGTAGTTCTTGACGGCTACACCGAAAACCCCGGCGACCTGAGCTGGGACGGCCTTAGCGCCCTTGGCGACGTCACCGTTTACGACCGCACCTCCTACTCCGAGGCACCCATTATCGCCGAGCGCATAGGCGATGCGGAAATAGTGGTAACCAACAAGACCCCCATTTCAAGGGCTACAATAGATAAATGCCCCAACATCAAGCTCATCGCGGTGCTGGCCACCGGCTACAACTGCATCGACTACAGCTACGCTAAGGAAAAAGGAATCCCTGTAGTAAACGTGCCCACCTACGGAACCGCCTCTGTGAGCCAGTATTCCATAGCTCTGCTTCTGGAGATATGCCACCACATAGGCCACCACGACGCCACTGTACACGAGGGCAGGTGGGCAAGCAATGCGGACTGGTGCTACTGGGATTACCCCCTTATAGAGCTTGAGCACAAGACCATGGGCATAATAGGCTTCGGGCGCATAGGCCAGGCCGAGGGCCGAATAGCCAAAGCTCTGGGCATGAGAGTTCTCGCATACGACCTTTACCCCAATGACTCCGGACGCGCCATAGCCGAATATGTGGATCTGGACACCCTTTATAAAGAGGCGGATGTGATAACCCTGCACTGCAACCTTACCCCCGAAAACACCGGCATGATAAACAGGGAGAGCATCGCCAAGATGAAGGACGGCGTGATACTCATAAACAACGCCCGTGGCCAGCTCATAGTTGAACAGGACGTTGCGGACGCGCTGAACTCCGGCAAGATCGCCGGCGCAGGTCTGGACGTTGTCTATACCGAGCCCATCAGGGCCGACAATCCGCTGCTCAAGGCCAGGAACTGCATTATCACTCCCCATATAAGCTGGGCGCCCATTGAGAGCCGTCAGCGAATAATGGACGCCACTGTAGCCAATGTAAAGGCGTTTCTGGACGGCGCGCCCATAAACGTGGTGAATAAATAATAAGTATGCATTGCATGTGAACGGACGGTTTTCCGTCCATTCTTTGTTTATAACTTAACTATTGCCATATCATAGAAAACCCCGCTCATATATGTTAGAATAGCTTGAAAGGCATCTTTCAAAGACAAATTCAGTGTCAAAGGACATCAGTATGAAAGTCGTATTAAAGGATCTCACCAAGAAATTCTCCGGTCAGGGCAAGAACGCCCCGGACGTAATAGCCGTGAACAACTTTAATGTGGAAATACCCGACGGCAAACTCATCGGCCTCTTAGGCCCCTCGGGCTGCGGCAAGAGCACCGCGTTAAACCTCATCTCCGGCCTGCTCTCCCCTACGGCGGGACGCATATTCTTTGGCGAGGACGACGTTACGGACCTGCCGCCTGAAAACCGCGGCGTCGGGCTGGTATTTCAGAATTATGCCCTTTATCCCCACCTTACGGTAAAGCAAAACATACTTTTCCCTCTGCAAAACCTAAAGGGCGAGGACAAGCTTTCCAAAGAAGAAATGCTCGCTCGCGCCTACGACGCGGCTAAGCTTGTTCAGATCGAGGGCCTTATGGACCGCAAGCCAAAGGCGCTCTCAGGCGGGCAGCAGCAGCGAGTCGCCATCGCCCGTGCCCTCGTTAAGATGCCGCGGGTGCTGCTCCTCGACGAGCCTCTTTCCAACCTTGACGCGAGGCTCCGCCTCCAGACCCGGGAGGAGCTCAAGCGCATACAGCAGAAAACCAAAATCACCACCATATTCGTCACCCATGACCAGGAAGAGGCCATGAGCATTTCGGATATGATAATAGTCATGGAATCCGGCGTGATACAGCAGATAGGCCGGCCTCAGGAGGTTTACGATCAGCCCGTAAATATGTTCGTGGCGAAGTTCCTCGGCACTCCGCCCATAAATATGTTTACCGGCAGCGTCCGCGGCGGAAGGCTTTTCATAGGCGAAAACGATGTCCTGCCGGCTGTCGGCACACCCGATGGCGAATATAATATTGGAATACGCCCCGAGGGCTTCATACCGGCGGAAAGCGGCCCCCTTTGCTGCGCCTTCAGGCGCATAGAGGTAATGGGGAGGGACACCAGCGTCATATTCTCCCACCCCGCGGAAGAAGCCGACACCGTACGGGCCATAATAAGCTCTGCAAATAAGCCCGATGGGGCCTCGGGTAAAATACGTTTCGCCCTGCGGCCTGACAAGGTATTCCTTTTCGATAAAACTGACGGAAAGCGCATAGCCTTCCGGGCGGAGTGATATATGGAAAAGAACAAGGCAAAGGGCTGGCTGTATCTGCTGCCCGCCATACTGTTTTTAGGGGTATTCATGATATACCCCCTCATAGACGTATTCGTGTATTCCTTTGAGGAGGGCTATAATTCCGCCTCCCAGACTTTTTTCGGCGTAGGGCTTTACAACTACTCCTACGTGCTCCACGACCCTTACTTTTTGCAGGCGCTGAAAAACACCTTCTTATTGGTGATAATCACCGTTCCCCTCTCCACCGGCCTTGCCCTGCTCATATCCGCCGGGTTAAGCTCAATCAAAAAGCTTCGCAATCTTTTCCAGACCGTATATTTTCTGCCCTACGTCACAAATACCCTGGCGGTGGGATTGGTATTCATGATACTCTTCAAGAAGACTGCTTATACGGACGGCCTTGTTAACCTGATGATAAACTGGTTCGGCGGAAAGTCCGTGGATTTCATAGACGGCCCCTACTGGGCCAAGATGTTCGTGCTCTGCTTCTATACTATATGGATAGTAATGCCCTTCAAGGTACTCATACTCACAAGCGCGCTGGCCTCCGTCGACCAGAACTACTACAACGCTGCCCGCATAGACGGCACCTCCAAATTCCGCATATTTACCCGTATAACCCTGCCGCTCATCTCCCCGATGATATTCTATCTGGTAATAACCGGCTTTATAGGCGCCTTCAAGGCGTACAGCGACGCTGTGGCCCTCTTCGGCACAGACCTTAACGCAGCGGAGATGAACACCATAGTAGGCTATATTTACGATATGCTCTACGGCAACAGCGGCGGCTACCCCTCATTCGCATCGGCTGCGGCCATAATACTGTTCGCCATAGTGCTCACCATAACCTGCATAAATCTTATTATCAGCAAAAAGCACGTTCATTACTGATGGAGCGACCTATGGAAAAACATACCGATTACGCCAAAATAGAAAAGCAGGCAAGAATTCGCAGCCGTGTACGCAGTACGGCAGTGCATATACTGCTGTCTCTCTGGGCCGTCATAGTGCTGTTTCCTTTTTACTGGATGGTGCTGACCTCCGTAAAGAGCTACAGCGCGTATAATTCAGAATACATACCAAAGTTCTTTACCCTCTCCCCCACTCTGCAAAACTACGTCGACGCCTTTACGGCGGTGCCCCTCGGGCGTTATTTCACCAATACGCTGGTATTCACTTTGATCACCACGCTGCTGATGCTATCGGTCATAACCCTCGCTGCTTTCGCCTTTGCCCGGCTTGAATTCAAGGGCAAGCGTCTTGCCTTCACCCTGCTGCTGTCGCTCATTATGATACCCAACGAGCTGGTGATAATTACCAACTTCGTGACAATTACCGACCTTGGCCTTCGCAACACCTTCACCGGCCTTATATTGCCCTCGGTAACGTCGGTATTCTATATTTACTTGCTGAAAGAGAATTTCGCACAGATACCCGACGAACTGTATTACGCCGCAAAGGTGGACGGCACCTCGGACTTCAAGTATCTCACCAAGGTAATGATACCCATTTGCAGCCCAACTATGATAACCATAGTAATACTGAAGGTCATAGAGTGCTGGAACTCCTACGTCTGGCCCCGGCTCATCACCGACGACGAGAATTACTTCCTAGTCTCCAACGGCATACAGGCCATACGCGAAAGCGGCTTTGGCCGGGAAAACATACCCGCCATGATGGCGGCGGTAGTGGTAATATCAGTGCCGCTCATAGCGCTGTTTCTGATATTCCGCAACAAGATAATGGACGGCGTATCCAGAGGAGGTACAAAGGGTTAGTATGAATAAAAAGCTTATCTGCCTCATACTGTCGCTGTGTATGCTGCTTCCTCTCCTTGCCGGCTGCCACGGCTCCCGGGGGCTCAGGGAATTCGCGGTGCCTGAGGAATTCGACACAAACAGGGATTATGAGATAACCTTCTGGGCAAAGAACGACACCAACAAGACCCAGACCCAGATATACCAAAAGGCCATAGCAGACTTTCAGGCGCTGTACCCGAATATCCGCGTGAACCTTCGGCTCTATACCGACTACGGCAAGATATACAACGACGTCATCACCAATATTTCCACCAACACCACCCCAAACGTCTGCATAACCTACCCCGACCACATAGCGACGTACCTAACCGGGACAAACGTGGTAGCGCCCCTCGATGAGCTACTTGACCACCCCAGGTACGGGCTTGGCGGCAGTGACGTAAGGTTCACCTCTCCCAGGAGCGGCGAGATAATACCCAGTTTCCTAAACGAATGCAGCTTCGCAGGTCACTGCTATGCCCTGCCCTTCATGCGCTCCACAGAGGCCTGCTACATAAACAAGACCTACGTGGAGGCCATGGGCTATACCCTGCCTGATACTCTGACATGGGACTTCGTATGGGAAGTGGCCGACGCCGCCACAAAGAAAAACGCCGACGGCACATTCGCCGTAAACGGCCAGAAGGTGATGATACCCTTCATATACAAGTCCACCGACAATATGATGATACAGCTGCTGCGCCAGTCCGGCGGCGGGTATTCCAACGATCAGGGCGAAGTGCTGCTTTTCAACGATGCCACAAAGGAGCTGCTGTACACCATAGCAAAACACGTGAAGAAGGGCTCCTTCTCCACCTTCAAGATATCCAGCTATCCGGCAAATTTTCTGAATGCAGGCCAGTGCATATTCGCCATAGACTCTACGGCGGGCGCCACATGGATGGGCACCCACGCCCCCCTTTCCGACATAAGCGCGGACAAGCTGGTAGAATTTGAGACGGCGGTAATGCCCATACCCCAGTTTGATCCGGATCACCCCCAAATGATATCCCAGGGCCCTTCAGTATGCGTATTCAACAAGAACGATCCTCAGGAGGTACTGGCCTCCTGGCTGTTCACGCAGTACCTGCTGACCAACGACGTGCAGATAGCATACTCCGAAACAGAAGGCTACGTTCCCGTCACCTCCATGGCGCAGGGTTCCGACGAATATCTTGATTATCTTTCCAGGGAAGGGCAGGACGTCGCCCACTACGATGTAAAGATAAAAGCGGTGAAGATGCTGCTGGCCAACTCCGACAATACCTTCGTCACCCCGGTATACAACGGCTCCGCGTCTTTGCGCGACGCTGCGGGACAGCTCATAGAAAACGTCACAAAATCCGTCCGCCGCAAGGAGACCGTAGATGACGCATATATGGACAAGCTGTTTTCAGATGTTACTTCCCTTTACCGTCTGGACGGAGCCGGAAGGGAGAGCGTATCCGCAGAAGGCGCAGAGGATCTCGGCCCTCTCCCCGGCCCTTCAAGGGCGCTGCTTTTGTCACTTTGTGCGGCATGGGCGCTTATCGGGGCGTATACCCTCCATAACGCCGCAAAAAAGCGTAATAAACGGGTTTGATATCCTGCAATGTCTATTGTATAATCATTAAGTCATAAAACCGCTCCCGAAAGGGGCGGCAATTATAAAGGAGAAAAGCAATGAAAAAATTCTTGGCAATGCTCTTGACCCTCTGCATGGTCCTCGCTTTCGCAGGCTGTGCCCAGAAGGCTCCCGAGGCAACCGAAGCCCCCGACCAGGAGGCTACCACTGAGGCTCCCGCTGGGGAAACCCCCGCTGCTACCGAGGAAGACGTCAAATCCGAGGGCGTTCTGACCTATGCCGAATATGTGGCGGCCGAGCTGGAGAGCCAGGTTACAGTAGAAACCTACGTACAGGCCAAGCAATCCTGGTGGGAAGACAAGGCTACCGTTTATTCCCAGGATAAGGACGGCGCTTACTTCCTCTACAACATGGCATGCTCTCAGGAAGACTATGACAAGCTGGTACCCGGCACCAAGATCAAAGTCACCGGCTACAAATCTGAGTGGTCAGGCGAAATTGAGATAATCGACGCCACCTTTGAAATAGAAGAGGGCAGCTTCATCGCCGCTCCCTTTGATGCCACCGAGCTTTTGGGAAAGGACGAGCTGATCGACCACCAGAACCAGCTTGTTTCCTTCAAGGGATTGACCGTCGAGAAGGTGGCCTACAAGAACGACCAGCCCGGCGATGACATCTATGTCACCTTCGGCTACAACGGCGCTTCCTATGACTTCTGCGTAGAGTCCTACCTTACCGGCCCCGACACCGAGGTTTACTCCACCGTTGGCGCTCTCAAGGAAGGCGACGTAGTTGACGTTGAGGGCTTCCTCTATTGGTATGAGGGTGTAAATACCCACATAACCGCCGTTACCGTCGCTCAGTAATCACTGCAAGTACACGGCTCTGCAGGTTCTTCCCTGCGGGGCCTTTTTATTTGATGAACTAATTGTTAAGCTTTGCCGCAGTTTATTGACCCACATGTCAAGTTAGATTATATTTATAATCACAAGCTTGATATTAAAAGCATAGGAGGTAATGCCTGTGAAGGATACCCTAAACCCCAACGAATGGATAGTTATGGAGGCGCTTTGGGCAAAATCCCCGGCAACGCTGGGCGAAACCATAGACCGCATAGGCAGCCGCGCCAGCTGGAACTACAAGACATACCAATCCTACATGAACGTCCTGGAAAAGAAAGGCTACATCTCATCAGAAAAGCGCGGCCGGGACAAGTTCTACTCCCCCGCCATATCCCGTGAGGAATGCATAGCCCGCGAGAGCCGCGCCGTGCTAAGCAAGATGCAGTCGGATTCTGTAGGGCTGATGATAACCAGCATGGTGCGGGAGGGCGACCTTTCACGCAGCGACAGGCTGGAGCTCATGAATATGCTGGAAAAGATGCTGAAGGAGGAAACCGAAAATGAAAGCGACCGTTGATGCCCTCGTTCAGGTGGCTCTCTACTCCGCCGCCATAACGGCAGGCATACTTCTGTTTCGTTTTATATTCAAAAATCGCATTTCCTCTAAGCTTCAATACCTCATGTGGTGGCTGCTGATACTGCGGCTGCTCATGCCTGTAACACCTGACATCGGCCTCCACTTTAACTTGCAGGACATGCTGCTCAAGCAAGCCCATCAAGCCGAGCTGCCCGCTCCCGCTCCGGTTCTGGACGTGGCCCCGGCGTCTGTACCCAACACGCAGTCCTCTTACGAAAGCGTCACCCCGGCGGTACAGCCGAATACAGATGTAGCCCCATCACAGCACGTAAATCCCGCAAAAAGCACCGACTGGTATTCCATCGTATTCGTAGTATGGCTGCTTGGCGCGATAGGCTTCCTCGGCTGGCTGATATTCGTAAAGCTGCGCTATTACGAATCCCTCCAGCACCTCATGGCGGGTGGACCCAGGGAGGTCTACGAGCTTTACGACAGGTGCTGCAAGGAGCTCGGTGTAAAGCCGCTTCCCCTTTGGATAGTGAATAAGTCCATGTCCCCCGGCATAGCCTTCTTCGGTGAGCCTGTGCTGCTGGTGCCCCTCTCGCTTTGCGGCGATGAAAGCAGGCTGCGCTTTGCCCTGCTGCATGAGCTTACACATAAAAAGCGCGGCGACCATTACATGACGCTGCTTTTGAATATCCTTCGCGCCGTGTACTGGTTTGACCCGGTTGTACACTTCGCATTTTCAGAATTGCGCGCCGATATGGAATCAGCCTGCGACTCGGACGTACTGGCCTATATAGGCCACGAGCAGAAGCGGGGCTACCTCACCGTGATACTCGACATGTTCTCATATGACACCGAACCCATACTGGGCATGAGCCAGATACGCTCAAAGCGCATGGCAAAGCGGCGCATGAAGGGAGCCTTCATGAAGAATCGCACCTCTCCCGCCTTCAGGGCGATAACGCTGTGCATCGCGCTGATAATGTCCCTATGCTGCTTCACCACCGCCTGCCAGAGCGCGCCGGAAAAGGATACTCCCGGCATGGCGGCAGAGCAGACGGCAGATCCTTCCGCAGAATCCACGCTTATGCCGGAGACCTCCGCGCAGGAGCCCGAAGCGGCTGCGGCTACCTATGCCTTTGACCGCACAGACCCTAAGCAGGCGGTGGCTGAATTCCTCACCCGCTACCTTGACGACATGGCGCACGGCAACGACGACTTCGGCTTCGACAGCTCGAACAGCACCATGTACGACGGGCTGCTGCAATTACAGGGCAACTTTGAATCCCACAAAAACATCGCCCTGCTGAGGCAATGGATAAACTTCACCCAGGTTCTCAGGGAAACCACCGTCCCCACGATGGACAGGGGTAAATTCCAAAACCTTGAGATCACGGAATTCGGCATAGTAGACCAGCTTTCCGGCGGCATAATGTACGAATACCTTCTAAAAGGGTATTTCAAAACCACCGTGATGGGTACCTTTATCGAAGCGGGGCTGATAAAAGACGGGGATAAATATGTAATAACCTATGTGGATTTCCCTGACAGCAAGGAATATCAGAATTTCTGCGCCGACTTCATAGATTACGCCGAGAGAAACGATATAAAGGACTACAACAAGAACGCATACATCGAGTACATACGCAAGCAGAAGCAGCAGGCTGCGGAAAGGTATCCGATAGCGGCTCCCGAATCGGATCCTTCCAGCGGCTTGACCTCCTCAGCCATAGCTGACATACAGTCCGCCCTGAAGGCGCTCGGCTACCTCGAAAATCCCAGCGGCGCATACGATTCTGCCACAAGGGCTGCAATCGAGATGTTTCAGGAGGATAACGCGCTGCCCACCGATGGCATTGCGGGAGATGAAACCCTTGCCCTGCTGCTGAGCGACAGCGCAAAAAATTGGACGCTTGCGGACGGAATATACACAGGCGATAAGCGTATATGGCGTGAGCCGCCAAAGGACGGCGTTGACGGCTGGAGCAGTATTACGGCGGACAAAATATCAGCCTATTCCGGCAGCTCCGTTACCTCCACAGGTGCAGAGTGCAAGCTGGGCACCGCCTCAGTAAATCCCAACGTTATACCCATAGGCACGGAGCTTTATATACCCGGCTACGGTTACGCAATAGCCGCCGACGTCAACGCCTACAAAAACAAGGTCAATCATTTAACCAAGGAGCCGCTGAACATGATAGACCTGTGGTTTGCCAGCAAGGAGGATGCAAGGAAATGGGAAAACAAGCATAACTTCACTATATTGTACCGCAGCGCAGACGCCCGGCCCGCAAGGGAGGCGCCGACGGCAGACGCCATCGCCGCCACCGCGAAGAATCAGGTCGGCAAAGAGTATGTTTTAAATGCCTCCGGGCCGGATGAGTTCGATTGCTCGGGACTTGTGTATTATGTACTTAACGAATGCGGCATAGCTGTCGATCGCAAGGACTGCGCCGGATACGCTCAAAATGAGGATTGGAGCAAAATCGAAAGCCTGAGCGACGTCAAGGCAGGCGACATCCTGTTTTTTCACAGCGCGAATTCATCGGATATACAGCACGCGGGTATAGCCGTTTCCTCAAAAAACATGATTGACGCCTCATCGTCACACAGAAAGGTAGCCGAACGCGGGTTTCAGACGAGATACTGGAAGGAGCACTTCGCCTTTGCCCGGCGGGTGGTCGAGTAGCTATGCATCAAAAAGGCGGCTCTTTGGCCGCCTTTTTTTACTCCTTATACAGCCCGTTATAAAGCTGCTTTTTGTTCGTCTCAAAGTCCTCTATTGTGAACTGCCCGTTTTCGTCCAGCTTCCAGCTATCGTCGGCAGGGATCCATATGTTCCGATACTCCATCTCTTCGGCCTTCAATATCTCATAGCCCATATCGTGTAGGGCGGAAAAATCGAGATTAGTCTTTATACTGCCCGCAACGAGGCTGAGCAATGGCAGCATTGCCTCCTTTGTGGCAGTCCTGCGCATATTCTTCACCGCAGATTCCACAAGCTCCAGGCGGCGCTTCAGGCCGCCCATCTGCTCCTCTCCGCTTATGTCGTCCATGGCGTATATCATGCTCTGGCTGCCGTTGAGCTTTTCCCGGCCCGCATTTACGCTCTTTTCGCCAAGGGCCTTGTTTATATAGTCCGCCTCGCTGAAATCCACCTTTACGGTTATACCGCCAAGGAGGTCTATCATGGCTCCCAGCGACGCCGTATCTGTGCAGGCGTAGTACTCGATATCCAGCCCAAACCAGTCGTTTACGGCATTCACCAGGCCGCCGGGGCCGCTGTTCGCATAAATATTACTGAGCGCCGCGCCATTTATCTCCATCTGGCTGTACAGCGCAGCCATGGTCAACCGCTGGCGGAAGGAATCAAAGGACGCTATGAACACCATATCCGCTCCTGCTTTATCGCTGGAAAGGGGCTGGTTCTGCACGATTATGAGGACGCTGGTGATGAACTTGTCTATCTGTTCCTTGGTATATATCTCGTCCTCCTGCTTTTCAGTCCTGCCCCAACCGTTGGTGCTGCCTATGCTATTCAAAAGCACCGCTCCCGACACAACAGAAAGTATAAGCACCGCAGAAAGGCAGCATATGGCCTTTTTCAGCCTTTTTCTTATTTCACTGTCCTTCAATTGCCCGCTTCCTCCGTAGTTGCTGTGGGTACAGGTGAAGGCGTCACGCCATGCATTTCCCCTCCGTCAAGGTATTCGCCTATAACTATCATGTCGAGCAGCTTGCGAGCGTCGCCTTTGCCCGATGGCCGGTTGATTATCTCGCCGTTAAACACCATTATGGCGCTGCCGCCGCCGTCCAGATTATACGCATCCTTCAGACCAATGCGAGTGCAGAGCTCCTTCATCTCGTCAAAATTCATACCTATGGAGTAGCCCTTCTGCCGCCCGTCTATAATTATCAGGCAATAATGCCCGGGCTGATAGTAGCCGAGTATGCAGCGGGGACTTCTGCCCTGCTTCTTTACGTCCTTCTGTGGTTTGGAATCCCGCACCAGCGTAGGGCCAAACTGCCAGCCCTGCCACGCACCTTTTTTCATAGCTTTTTTAGTGCTGAAATCCTCGAATTCGGTCGTGGCCAAGGTCCCGTCGAGATACAGCACGCAGGTAGAGCGCTCCGGCCTTGCCGCTTCGTCAGTGGACAGCGCAGGCGTCACCGTGCCGTACATTCCATAGCTGTTATAGCCCGGCGCAGACGCCGCATCGGGGTCCGGCGTGGGCGTAGCTCTTACCTCCGCCTGGCGGAAAAGCTCCCCGTTGCGTATCACGAGGCCGCTCAAAAAGTCTCCGTTGACCGCCAGTATCGCGTTATTGTCCTTGGCGATCTTTTCCGCAGATTCCCGCTTCCCCCGGTACTTGCCGCTGGAAAAGGCGGTGCGGAAGCAGTTAACATTTCGCATCCATATGTCCGCGACGTAATATGTTACGCCGTCGTCCTCTACCTTGTTTACAGCTATCTTTAGTTCGTCGCTCTGATAGCTGTAATCGGACGCGGCTCCGGTATCATAGTCCGGGAAGCTTACATTTTCTATGTCCCCGAGCTTTGGTACTCTGGTAGGTACCGGCGTAGGTATCGGCGACGGGGTGACACTTATCACAGGCACCGGCGTGGCCTCCGCCGAAAGCTGTATGTGCTTCCGCTGCTCACTGTACAACCTTCCCAGCACGCAGTCTACATATATGGCGGCGCAGCAAAGCAGGGCCAAAACTGCCGTTATGGTCCAAAGCCATCCTGTTTTAAGTCCCTTGTCCTTCTCGCGCCTGTCTTCCATCTGATGATTCTAACCTTTCAAATATACAGCGCGAAGCATACCATCAGTTGACAAGAGCACACAAGCCCTAAAGGCTTGTTTTGGTACGCTCCTGCGTTCTCGTCGCTTGTATTACATCCAGTAGTACTGCGCTCCTCGGCCTTGGATCGCCCTCAAAACAAGCTCTTTGGGGTCTTTGAGTTTTAGAAGCCAAAGAGTATGGCAGAACAAGGAGGACGAGTGCAGAAATACTGGTTGTATTTCAAATGAGGACGACACAGTTATGCCGTGCTGTTTGGCTCCTAAAACCTTGTGTGTCCTTGTCAACTGATGGTAGCATTCCCGCTAATCATATATTATACCAGAATGACGGCGTGTTCATTTGTTAATTTTTTCTGATGTTTTTTCTTTCCGCGCCTATTTGCCCACCCTTTGCCGCATATAGTCGCATATCTTCTCCGCAGCGTCTTCCATGCGCAGCCGTTCTATGGCCTGCGCCATAGCGTCCAGCCTACGTCTATCTTCGAGGAGGCTTACGCACAGCCTGCCAAGTTCTTCTGTCTTTGCAGTCACCGCCGCACCATGCTCCACGAAGAACTCGAGATTACGGCTCTCGCAGCCGCCCACAGCGTCCGCCAGCACCAGCGGCACGCCCTTTATAGCGGCCTCGGTGGTGCTTATGCCGCCAGCCTTAGTGAGATACAGATCTGCGCTGTCCAGCATAAGGGACATATCCTTCACATAGCCCCGTATATGTACGCGGGGGTTTTCTCCGTGGCGGCGGCGCAGCTTCTCCGCCGTCTGTTTATTTGTACCACAAATGACGGTAAGCTCTATATTTTCCGGCATACCCGCCGCTATCTCCGCCAGCACGTCCTCCATGGGCCCGCAGCCCATGCTGCCGCCCATTATGACCATATGCAGCCTTTCAGGATCTAGGCCTGCCTTTCTCTTTGCCTCCGCCTTATCAGTTTTTTCCGTAAACATGCTTCTAACCGGTATGCCGTAGGCCAGTATATTTTCAGCAGGTATGCCCACGGCCTGGAATTCTCCCGTAAGGTCCGGATGGGGCGTTATTGTTGGCAGACCCACCTTTTCGCAGCCCGGGCTTGCGGTATAGTCAGTAGCTACAAAGCAGGCGGGTATCGTCACAGTGCCTTTTTTCACCAGACCCGTCACCATCATTGCCGGGAACAGGTGGGTGCATATCACGCCGTCGTAGCCTCCGGCCTTTATGACCTTTCGCAGCCGACTCGCGCCCCGCCGTATCATCCTGTATGCGGCGGTATGTTTTTTTATATTCATCGGGTGCTTTTCCGCATATTCATACCCTTTGCCGTAAAGCCGTGGGAAATACCTGTACAGCCTCGTGTGCCAGCCAGATACGAATTTCGACGTGCCCGTTGATAAAAACGCCAGCCCGTCCGCAATATAGCCCCAATCTCCCTTGCGTTCCAGCTCCTCTGATATAGCCCTGGCGCAGGAATTGTGGCCCTCGCCGGTATTGCAGCTCAGTATAAGTATTTTCACTCTATTTCACCATACTCCTTTTCTTTTCGTATATCCGGACCAGCCGGGGCCTGTTGTAGCGCTGTATAAGTATAAATGGCAGATTGCCAAGGAGAAAATAAGCCGCGTAAAAAAGCACTCCCCAAACGCCCGGCATTATATAAATTCCAAAAAGGCCACAGATGCTCAGGAGTACATGTATAAGCTCCGCGATACAGGTTTCACGTACCATAAGAAGCAGCGTGTCCGGATCGGTCGCCACCATACGCTTCTTCGGCATAAGCTTTGGAAATATCCGGCTCATATCGGGCACCTTTGACTGCCATTTGCTTATCGCTATTTTTTCGTAAATTTTTCCGTCTTTCTCACAATCAAACGCTTTATACGGAAACGCGTTATAATCGAACCATTTTTTCGGCAATATCCGTCCAATTATAAAAAACAGCAGACCTATGGAGGCATAGTAGCCGCAGCATATCCAAAACCGCATATATTGCTCCTTATACTTAATGATTCATTATAACATACATTTCTTAACAAAATAAAGCCCCGCGCCAGGGCTATGAATACTCCGGGGTACACCAGCATGTACTTTCTTAACCCAGCGGGCCTGTTTTGATACCTCGCTCCATAACCGTCACGCCCCAGAGAAGTATGGTGAGGAATGTTTTTTGTAAAGGGACCTTGTCAAAAGGATAGGGGTTATTTGGAAAACCGAGTTGAAGAGTTAAGAAGAGGCTTAGGCATAAGCCAAGCAGATTTTGGAAGGCAATTAAAGTTTCACGGCAACCGGTTAGTTCGATAGAAACAGGAAAATACAATCCATCTTTATTCAATAGTTGTATTTTCCGTGTTAGGTCAACTTGAAATCATTGATAATACACGCATAATGTTGTTATATTTAGGCGCATATTTTATATTTCAGATTATCATGGGTGTTGTAATCTTTAACCATCCACTCTGGAAATATAAATAGCAAACCCGGCACCTATCTTCCAGTCCTCCTTATGGGATGCCGTATGACTGTGCGCAGCTTTTCCCTCGGTACCTTCCGGGCATCCGACAGGTATATCTCGTGGTGCAGCCGCGTTCCACTAAAGTCGTTCTCATATCCGTTCTCCGCTATGTAACGGTCCATCAGCGCAACGCTTCGCGGCTCGTCATCGAAGGGGCCTATGTGCATCATCTGCACGCAGAGTCCCTCGTCAACCGTAAAAAACTCCGCCTTGGAAAAATCCCGCTTTTTCTTCTTCGCAGCTTCTTCCACAGCCCAGTGGAAATCCTCCTTGGTTACGAAATCCGGCAACCGTATCACCGATATCCAGTTGAACTCGTCCTTATGTGCAAAGTCTACGCCGTCTATTCCTTCCTGCCACCAGAAACCCTCTAATGGAGGCACCACATAATCAAAATATCCTTCTATGCAATGGCTGCCCTTTTTGCTCATCTTTATGGCGAAAGCGACGCCATAAAGCATACCCATTGCTGCCTGGTATTCGCCGTCCTCTATGTTGGGGTCGCCCTTGCCGCGAACGGCAATGTAATTCATAGGCGGAACGGTAACTATTTCCGGCCTTTTCTTGGGCAGATAGAATTCCCTGTATTCCTTCTTGTAGTCGAATGCCATAACGGTTTCTCCCTATGCTCTGCTCTCATTTGTAATTCTGTATTTCAATAGGCATTTTAATGTGTATTTCCCCCCATGTCAATAAAAGGCAGGCAAGAGATGACCATCCGTGGCTGCCCGTCACGGCTGTATCCATATGCAAATGTTGACACATAACATGTCCAGTAGCTATAATTAACTGACAAAATTACCCTTTTTGCGCGGTGTATTTTAAGTTTATCGGAGATAAAGGCGGTGTTTATATGAACATCAGAAAAGCTATATGCTCGGTTCTCGCAGCTTTATTGATAACGGCGGCTTCCTCTGCATTTGCGACAGGCGGCGGCAATCCTTCGGCAAGTCCGGAGCAGACCGCCACTCCCACTGCAAGCGTATCCACTACCAAGGACCCTTTTTCATGGTCCACTCCCGAGCCCTCGCCCTCTCCGACGCCAACGCCAACGCCGATCCCCTCCCCTACCCCCGGCGAGCTGGAAATCACCAAAAGCCCGGAAAACGAGAACGTTAAGCCCGGAGGCACCGCCTCCTTCATAACGCAGGCAGTCAACTATACCTCCTGCAAGTGGTACCTTTCCAAGGACGGCGAGACTGTGGAAGCCGACAGGGCTGAAGAGCGTTTCCCCGGCCTCAAGGTGGCAGGCGACGGTACGGAAAAGCTTATACTCAGCGCCATACCCAAGTCTCTGGACGGCTGGAGCGTATATTGCGTATTCAAGGGGGCTGCCGGCTCGGTCTCCACCAGCAAGGCGCGTCTTCACGTATCCGATTCAGCCAAGCCAAAGCCTACGCGGATACCTGCGGCAGCTGTTACCCAGAGTCCCGTCGTTACCCTCGTCCCCACAGCAGAGCCGATGCAGACTGCCGCGCCTCACGTACATTCCTTCTCCGCCCAGTGGAAAAGCGACGACACCCGGCACTGGCAGGAATGTGAATGCGGTGAGAAGGTCAATCTTGCAGATCACGTAGTGGCAGAATGGACTACAATAGCCGAGGCCACAAAGGAACAGGACGGAATCGATGAAGGCACATGCGCCGTATGCGGGCGCACAGTCCAGCGCAGTACGGCATACCGGCCTTCCACCACGGGCAGGATAATACTGGCAGCAGTCATGGCGCTCATTATTGCCATCGCCATAGTACGTAAGATGCAGCGCAACAGCAGAAAACGTTGGCGATTGAGATAGAGGATGAACAATGAGCTTTTACGGTTATAGCAGCAGACAATAAGGACCGATTGCGCATAATAGGCATAAGCTTGGCAAAATTCCATAAGCATGTACTAATCGACAAGGGCTTTAACGGATATACGCGCCAATATTCATAAAAAAGCCCGGAAATATAGCTGGGTGTACGTAAGACAGTATTGCGCTAAGATTGACGAAGCGGCACGAAA
>OLSX01001301.1_pt1 | contig 23886 bp, 20 predicted proteins | sample 1673141 | NCBI WGS metagenome assembly OLSX01 (sample SAMEA3136759, study PRJEB25190) | human gut metagenome | biome: human gut; feature: human-associated habitat; material: faeces | place: Austria | collected 2013
CCAACGACCCCGAGATTACAAATCACGTGCTCTGGCCAACTGAGCTAAAGAGGCAAATCCTTGCAGCCGCCGAGCGACTCGTTTTTAGGACGTGTTGTAAAACGGCTGCAAAGATACGCATTATTTTTCTATTGCCAAAACTTTTTGCAGTTTTTTTTAATGGCTACGCTGTTTTTCCTTGAATTTGGTGAGTTGAACCTTCAGACTCTCGACACACTGGTCAATACTTTCCTCAAATGTGTCACAAGTCTTTTCAACATAAAGGTCCTTGCCGGTCACACCCACAGTCACGCAGGCTTGCTTGTTGAGAGCGGTGGCAGGCTTCACCACTTTTAATTGCACCTCTACTTTCTGAATATCTTCATAAGTTTTTTCCAACTTGGCGATTTTCTTTTCGACAAACGCCTGTAACTTCTCGGTAGCGTCGAAATGTATCGACTGAATCTTAACTTCCATAATTACCTCCTTTTTATTTAATTAAAGAGTTACGCCCTTGGATGGGCTTCTTGATATACTCGCTTGAGTTGCTCAAAGGTGGTATGGGTGTAGATTTCTGTGGTAGAGAGGCTCTCATGACCCAACAGGTTCTTCACACTTTCCAGACCAGCCTCGTGATTGAGCATAGCGGTAGCGAAGGTATGGCGGAGCACATGGGGCGACCGTTTGCTGAGCGTGGATACAAGCGATAGGCATCGCTTCACCTCGTTTCTTACCTGGTCACCGCTCATCCTTTCTCCCTTGCGAGTCACAAACAGGGCGCCGTTACCGGCCTTGACCTGCTCATCACGCACCCTTATATATATTAATAAGGTGTGCTCCAGTTCCTCACCCAGAGGGATGATGCGCTGCTTGTTGCGCTTTCCCAACACCTTGACAGCATGGTTACCCCAGTCTATCGCCGTGTCGTCCAGTCCTGTCAATTCAGAGAGACGTATGCCTGTCTCGTAAAAAGTCATCAGCATCGTCCGTGCCCTTACACTTTCGAAGTCATCACCCCACTCCACCACATCCAGAAGCCGGTTCATCTCCTCTTCTTTCAGAAATTGCGGCAGAGGCTTTGCCTTCTTCGGGCCCTTAATCATCCTCGACGAGTCGCGGGCCACCTTTTGGTGAGCCAGAGCATAACGGTAAAACGAGCGAAGAGCACTCAGTCTGCGATTAACAGAAGTGGCCCTGTTGCCTTTATCCATCATGCTTTCCATCCATCCACGGATGACATCGGCATCGACAGTCTCCCAGGAAAGCAGCATGTCCAAATTTTTGAAATATGCCTCAAAAGCCTTCAGGTCTTCGGCATAACTGCTAACAGTCAACTCTGAACGGTTCTTTTCAAACCGCAAGTAGTCCAAAAATTCGCCAATCATCGCCATCGCGCCTATTACATTACTGTTTTCGGCAACGAATATACGGAAATTAATTCAAACTACCAAATTTTCGGAGGAAAAATTATTCCTCTTCCTGACGGAGCTTCTGTACGTAGATGGCGTGTTCCATCTTGAGACGCTTCAAAACAGAAGGCTTATCAAACTGCTGACGAGAGCGGAGTTCCTTAATAACACCTGTCTTTTCGAATTTTCTCTTGAACTTCTTGAGAGCTCTTTCGATGTTCTCACCATCTTTTACTGGTACAATAATCATTGTCTTGTTTTTATTAATTAATTATGTTAAACTTATTGCTTTCGGGCATGCGCCCAATAATAGCGGCTGCAAAATTACTGCTATTTTGTCACTTGGGCAAGTTTTTTGCCCTATTTTTTCACAAAACGGCTGAAATTGTTGCATTTACGCCGTTCAGCACCACTATCTCCAGCCCTTTCCTGTCCATAGATACGCCCTCCGCAGCCCCCGTTTTAAGGACGGAGATTATGGATGGAAGTCGGGGAAGGACTGATGCGGAAAGAGGGATTTACATTCACATTTCTACTACTTTCATAGTTGGAGATGAATGCAGCCTCCTTAGCAACACACAGCTTTTTCGCCTCTTCATCCTTACCAAATATCAGCAGGAGGGCAACACCTATTTATATTATATAAGTTAGCAACTACATGCGACGTTGCTCTTCGTTACCCGCACCGGTACCGCGGAACTTGCTGCGTGTATTGTTGAAACTATAACTTACCGTGAACTCAACCTTGCGCATCGTATTATTGCCTACACTCCAGCTCAGCACATTGGCAGTCTGCATCCACTTACGGTTGGAGTACGTATTAAAGAGGTCGGTCACCGACAAGTTCAGATTCCACTTGTTTTTGGCCAACGCTTTTGATATATTCATATCCACCCTGAACTGCTGATGACTGTTATTCAGCCCGTCGTGTGCCAGAGATGAATACAGAATATTACAAAATACATAAGTATCCTTGGGCAGCACCACCATATTCTTGACCGATGCCTTATAGAGAGGTTTGTCGAACTTTCCGCCTTGGAATGTGATGAACTGCTGACTGTAAGAAGCCTCAACCGTAGGACGCCAGGCGCCCAACTGGAAACCATAAGCAGCCCCAAACGACAGGCTTTTATAGGTATGCAGATTGATAGTACGCAGAGCCAGCACGGAGTCCACTTGCTCCAATGGGAAATATGATGTGAGCAGACGATTCCGGCTAAATCGGCCATTTGCCATAATCTTCAGTTTGCCGAAACTGGCCACCAGACCCAATTTATGGATATTGGCACTACGCAGCAATGGATTTCCCACTTCATAAACATAATCCGACACAAAACTCGTAGAATTGTTAAGCTGTCGATAAGTAGGACGCGCCACACTATAATCGTAAGAAAGAGACACACGATTGCTGCCTTTGGTATAAGCCACTACTACTGAAGGATATAGGAGTGTACTCGTATAGCTGGCATCAGCATCATACTTGTTGTTGGAATAATAGTTGAAATTGATATGTTCTGCTCGAAGACCCAATGAGAGCGAGAAATCTTTCAGCCTGACATAGCCATCCCAAAACAGGGCATAATTGTTCTGTTCTGAAACGCTCTTACTGCTACTCATAGCTGTCTTCAGCGTACCCACGATGCCATTGTCTGCATCAATCCTGGTGCGCGACACCTCGCCACCTATCTTCATATCCATTCCCCATAAAGGGAAGCCATACACAGCTTTACCGGCATACAGCCACGAGTTGAAATGGTTTGATTCCAACAGAGTTTTCCTCTCTTTGACGAAGTACTTGTCCTGACCATACAGACCATTGATATGAAGCATGTCTACATCGGCTTGAAACAACCTGCGTTTGGGCATTTCATGACGATAGTATCCATTGACCAGATGATAGTTCTGCCGTATGGAGTAGTCGGCATCCCAACTACGCTCCAATCTCCTACTGCCTTCATAGAAGCTCTCTGTCTGGGCTGTACCTCTACAAACATTCTGCTTGGGATGCAACATGTAGTCATACTTAAGGCCGGCCGACACACCATTATCCGCTGTATAGTTGAAACCCATAGCCCCTCCCAATTGTGACATTTTATTATTGGCATCATTGCGACTGTCTACAGAGCGCTTGCCAAATGCCAAGTGCTCTTCGCTACGTTCATGCTGAGCAGCATGGGCATACTGAAGATTTCCGAAGAAATCCCACCGTTTCACGCGATAGTTAAGGTCGGCAAATACGGCCTCTCCCACACGGTTCTTCCCCGTAAGTTGACCAAACAGCATACCACTCCATCCATCGCCTTGCTTTCTGATAGTAGTAATACGTATCACAGACTCTGTCCCCGACGGATATTCAGGGCCTGGTGTCATGATTATCTCGACCTTCTTTATCCGAGAAGGCACTATTCGTTTCAGTTCTTCTTGCCGCAGAATACGCCGGTTGTCTACATAATATATAGGAGCACCTCGCCCGAATACCTTGACATCCTTGCCATCGGTCGTTATGAAAGGCAACTGCCCGAGCATATCGTTGAGAGAACCAATCTTGGCCAATGGGGTTTGCTCTATATTGGCCACCAGTCCTCTATTGTCAAAGCGCACGGCATCAGCCTTTACCACTACTTCTTTCAAAGCCGTCACCTCTGCCGCCAAGGGGATGTCACCCATGTCTCCACCGCCAACTACCCTGCGTTCTTTGCTCGTATAGCCCAACATAGACATACGCACCAAAGCCTCTTCGGGAACATCGCTTATCTCGAAGCTACCATCATCACCGCTTGTCGTACCTTTCACGAAAGTAGTATCTGGCAATGCATATACCACCACATTGGTATAAGCCAAGGGAGCACCTGTTCCCTGCTCTACCACCTTCCCCTTGACCACGCACTGCGCATTAGCCACTTGGGATACCATACTGAGCAGGCTCACCACTAAAATCAACACATTCCTTTTCATGGTCATTTCATTTTAAGATGTTTATAATAAGCCTCCAGATACGAGTGCAACATCTGCAGCGAACGAAGCACGGGAACACAAGCATCTGTTTGGAAATAATCATTTTTTACCCACAGCCTATCATTTGCATAGTCTGCATCGTATTCAAGGCAACAATGTATATACTTTACATTCCTACCCGTCAAGCCACCACTACAAACGATATCATAAGCCTTATACAACATTCGTTCCTTTATCCTTAAGAAGCGCTCAAAGTTAAAAAAAAAAACGGTTTTACCAAAACAACCATTGACTTTTTTGCATTTTATTTCTACTAATTGCTTACAATTGTAAACTATCTATGCTATTTTAGCTACAAATCATATAAATTTTCTCATCACAAACCGAACCCAAACAGTTTACATACCGTCGTACCCGACTATTTTTATACATATAACGAAGAATGATGGGATGGCGCAATTTGTTTACTATGCATTAGTTCTGGCGAGTAGACATTTCGTGGTTATCACTATGCCGAAGGCTGTGATTTCCAGAGATGGCTGGCATGCCTTGCGGAGTCTGGACTTGCCCTTTGTTTTCACAGAGGCTGTCGGCGCTTTCGCCGAGGACATCGTCAGAATTGCCGAGGGTACCTTCACACTTCCCGAGGGTACCTTCACGGTCGCCGAGGGTATCTTGAGAATTATTGCGAGGAGGGATATGGATATTTCATGGCTTGAAATGATTGTTGCGGAGCTTGATACTGGTATTGCGTGTCACGAAATTACTCTGATGGGATGCTGCATGGGAATGTGAGTGGCTAACGGATGAACGAAGCGGATAATAGGTGCGACAAAGTGGGCTGCAATGTACTATAAAGTGACTGCCCTTATATATATAATAATGTAGGGAATGGCTGTAATGGTGATTTTTCTGGTGGTGACCATTGCTACAACGCTGGGAGCGGCTGGGAGGGCGGCTGGGCTTCCACCCACTCTTCCTCGGACTGTCGCGGATATTCTTGAGACCGTCACGGATATCCTCGGGACTATCGTGGATATTCTTGAGACCATCGCTGGTGTCCTTGTGGCCGTCACGAATATCCCTGGAGTTACCACGAATAGTCTCGGGGCTGTCACGGGTATTCTCGGGGCTGTCGCGGATATTCTCGGGGTTGGGGTGGCTCTACCTCTTGCCCATCCCGCCGCCACAGCCAGCCACACGGCGCTACCACTGGTCACCGCTATAGCCGTTGTGACGGAAGGGGAATTCGTCCTCTTCCTTAGGGACAAACATCGAGTCGTCTTCGCTCTCGCCGTCCATACGGGCAAGCGTCTGGCTGTTCTTGAAACAGGTCTCGAGATAATCGTTACGATGAAAATATCTGCCGAGCACCTCGCGGTAGTCATCAAAGGCCTGCGGCGATGGCATCTCGGTGAATATATGGGCAATCGCAGCCTCAACCTCATCAATGCCGCAGTCCTCGGCCAGACAGGAGAGTGCGCCCAAGGCATAGGTCCACCCCCGCTTGGCATACCGGGTGACGAGCCTTACCACCCGCTTCCGGCAGGCATTGTCTATACGACAGCCGTAGAGCCTCGACACGACCAACACGCCAAGATAATCGAGCCTCGCGTCGCCACACCACGACTCCACGATGTCGAGGAAGTGGTTGCAGTCATCCTCGGGCGAAGCGAGCAGCATCTTCAGCCCCGTCTCGTCCCTATAGTCGATATACTCTTCCACCTCTGCCATGCGGCGCTGGCAGTCCTCGAGTATGCTCACCATCCGCGCGTCGGGCTCTATCCCCACCCCGTGCAGGAAGAACTGGTGCAGGTTGTCTATCAGCGGTTCGTCATTGCACTGGAATGCGAACAACATCTCCAGAAGGAACTGCGGAGTCTGGTTCTGACAGTAATCTTCGGCATAGAAGGGGTTGGGCTCACCCCGCTCGTCATACTTGTCGATACAACCCAGCACATCCAGGGCGTCGGAGTCGCGGGCAAGCGCCTTTTCCACATAGTGGCGCGTGTAGCGGTTGTCTGGGCCCTCCCGGCGGCTGCAGTCGTCGAGGAAGAGACGCAGCGCATATCTGTTATAGTCCCTGCCCTCGCTGTAGGCGGCATAGACGCTGGCGGCATCGGTCCATCCATAGCGCTCGACGAGCTGCCTGTTCTTGTCCACGAAATCGATGCTGCAGTCTACCTCTGCCTCCTGACTCAGCAGTTCGTCTACCAGCAGTATGGCGAACCCGCTGCCTATGGCGCTATCCAGCTCGGTTATCATCGGAGCCATCTCGCGCCTGTCCACCTGCGTCCTGCCCACATGAGGGCACTGAAAAACTAAAACCCACTATCAAATTGAAAGTTGATGACGGAGAAATAGCTGTTTTACCCTTTATTATCTGTCTATTTTAGCCTTATTTTAGGTGATTTGCAGAAAGAGAAGTTACAAATCGTAAGCATTTTCCGTTTTGGTCATAAAAAAAGGGGACTTTTTCAGTGCCCTCCCACATAGGGGTATAGCATCAGACGGCGCACCGAGCTCTCGTCTACCTCTACGGTCATTACCATATCGCGGGCCGTCACCCAGTCCCTGACCTTCACGTCTACTATCACTTGTATCATATCTTCGATTTCCGTTATGCTTGCCGGCACCATGCCAACAGTCTGCAAAATTAGCGAAAATCATTCTGTCCACAGCGCTCGAGATACGTATAAAACTCTGCCGGACCCACTTTTTCTCCCTACTTGTCATGGCCAGACAAAAAAGTGTGCCCTTTTGCACCCATTACTCGTTTTTTATTTTTACCTTTGTCACACATTGACAATCGCATTACACCTATTTATATTATATAGACAATGAAGACATCTAAGAAGTGGGCCATCCACATTGCCTGTTATGTGATAGCTGCCCTCGCGCTATCCATTCTCAACGAGTTGCACCCTGCGGTGAAATACCGCACAGAAGTAATCGAGCCACAGACCGAGGCCCTGCAGCCCACGGCAGTCATCGACCTGGACAACGACAACCCCTATGCCTACGCCGGACAGGAGAGCGACGGCAAGCTGTATCTCTATGCCGACAGACAGCTGGCGGTCATGAACCCGCGCGTCTCCGAGAACCGCAATCTGACATTCATGCAGATTGTCACCGCTGCCGACGGCGCTATGGAACTCCACATCAAGGGTTTCATCAATGTCGACGCCCAGGGCCACTACTCGCTCGATGATGCCGGCAATGTGGGCAAGCCTATGGTCATCAAGCAGGTCAAGGACGGCGAACCCATCATGCAGAACATATCCAATATCGACACCAAGCGGTATAAGATACGCCTCCTGCGCAATGCCCCTCTCGGCATCAATGCCGACGCCGTGGCCGAGGCAGCCCAGCGCGTGAGCCCCGACTACACCCCCGCACCCCAGCCCGACCCGGAGCAAGAGAAAATGCAGGAGTATATCCACAACAAGAGCCTGCTGGTCTACAAGAGTACCGTCTTCTACTCGCTCCTGGGCATCACCGTGCTGGCAGTGATTATGGCCATCCTGCTCTTTGCCGAGCGCGACGAGATAGAGTTGGGTCCGAAGAACAAGATAACCACCTGCGACGACGAGCTGACCATCAGCACCGAGTACCAGAAGATGCCCAAGCTGCTCCTGGTGAGCAACTATCTCTTGCTGGCCCTCATCGCCGTCATCACGGTATGCCTCTGCGTGCCCCAGCTGACCGAGACCATCTTCGCCAATCTCTTTGCCGGCTTCTTTGAAGGTCTGGGCGCCATCATCATGCTCACGGTACTGGCCTGCGCCATGGCCTACAACTGCTGGATGATGAGCCGCCACATCAAGGATGCTGAGGCCTGCGATACCGACAAGGGCTTCTGGCTCACTGCCGTAGAGATACTGATGGTGATTGGGGTCAACACCGTGGTGGTGGCCATGTGGCTGCCCGTATCGCTGATACCCGTCTTCGGCATCAACGTGATACTCGCCCTGCCCAACATCATCATCGCCTATGCCACCAGCGCCCACCGCTCCGAGCTCCACTGGATGCTGCCCATCCACGAGATATACAAGTGGATAAGCGGCTTCACCGTGCTGGCCTTCGTCGTGCTGCTGTGGATATTCAACTGTCTGCTCCAGGGCAAGGTGCGCAGCGACAAGCTCGAAGCTGCCGCCAACGCCAAGCGCCAGCTCGCTGAGGGCAATGACTTCTATGCCACCGGAGAAGACGGCAAGCTGCACCACTTCCAGCGCGTAGGCTCCAGCGACGAGTGGCGCGACCTCAGCGATGAAGGCGACCAGCGCTACTACCGCAATGACACCGTATTCACACGTGCCGCCCACTAACCGGAGATGACATCAGAGACAGCCACACTACTCTACCGGCGTGTAGAGGCACTTGCAGACCTCGACAGCGATGCCGTCGAGGTGCGCAACAGGAGTCTGCACGCCGCCCTGGCACAGGTGTGCCATGAGGGAGTCAAGGATACGGGCATGGCCTTTGGCAACCTGTTTTCCCAGGTCGACTACCTGTGTCGCAGCCGTGCCGTGGGTGCCGCCGACAGGCAGGAAATACAGACCATGCGCCGCCACTCCAACAGCACCGAGCCCATCGCCGACGCCGACTGGCCATACGACCTGCGCGCGCTGGCTCTGCTCGTATCGGCAGTCACCTCCACCGACGTGCCCTCTACCCTCGTTGGCCGTCTGCCCGTCATGGGGCGTCCCGCCGACCTCAGCCACACCATAGACCGCCGCTATCTGCGCTGCGTGGTCATCGACCATGACGACCAGCTTATCCACGTCCATGCCGACGGCGAAGGCACGGGCGACACCTACACCGTCGACTACACCGCCCACAGCTATCTGCAGCCCCTGCTCAAGCGCGGCATGCAGCTCAACCTCATCGACTGCCATGAGGGCAAGCACCTCGAGCCCGGGCTCATCATCGTCGAGCCCGACTATCTGCTCGACATCAGCCAGATAGCGCGCTGCTTCACCGACTACGGCCACCATCCCCTCGCCTATGTCGCCAACAGGCTCAGCCCTGCCGCCAACTCCTATGCCATACTCCTGGGTAACTTTGCCGGGCGCGCCCTCGACGACATCATCAACCACCCGACGGACTACGACTGGCTCGACACCCTGCGTACCAACTTCCGCGAGCGGGCGCTCGACTACTGCACCTGCCCCGACTTTGCCGGCGGAGCCACATTCAAGAGCGACGCCAAGACACAGGTCGACAATCTGTGCGGCATCGTAGACAATCTCTTCGCCCCCGACCCCGCCTCGCGCCACCAGCCCTACAGGCGCGACCGGGCCATCCTCGAACCTTCCTTCGTGTGCGAGCGGCTGGGCATCCAGGGCCGTATCGACCTCATGACCACCGACATGCGGCTGCTGGTCGAACAGAAGTCGGGACGCAACTACAATATCGAGCGCGGATATGCCAACCAGTATGGCTCCTTCCAGAAGGAGGACCACTATGTGCAGCTGCTGCTCTATGCAGGGCTGCTGCGCCAGAACTTCGGGCTGGGCCGCCGCAAGACCGACATACGCCTGCTCTACTCCAAGTATCCCCTGCCCGGCGGACTGGTAGCCGTCAACGAGTACCAGGCCCTCTTCCGCGAGGCTATAGCCCTGCGCAACCGCATCGTGGCGCAAGACTACGCCATAGCCCACGACGGGTTTGGCAGCATCATCGACCAGCTCACCCCCGAGACCATCAACGAGCGACAGCTGGCTACCCGCTTCTTCTCCGACTACATTCTGCCCCAGCTCCAGCGCCTGCTCACTCCGCTCCACACCATGAGCGCCGTAGAGCGCGCCTACTTCTGCACCATGGCGACATTCGTGATGCGCGAGCAGCTGGCTGCCAAGGTGGGCAGCAATGAGGGCGTAAGCGCCAGCATGGCAGACCTGTGGAATATGCCACTCGCCACCAAGCGCGAGATGGGCAACATCTACACCGGGCTCACCATCACCGGCAAGGAGAAGAGCGAGGGACGCGGCGGATGGGACATCGTCAGCCTCGACGTGCCCGACCAGGGCGAGGACTTCCTGCCCAACTTCCGTCCGGGCGACTCGATATATCTCTATGCCTACACCGACACGCCCAATCCCACCGGCGCCATCCTCTTCAAGGGTTCGATAGTGGCGATGAGCCAGCACAGCATCACCGTGCACCTCAACGACGGCCAGCAGAACGAACATATACTCGCCGACAGCACCTATGCCGTAGAGCACAGCGGTTCCGACAATACCTTCACCGCCAATCTGCGCAGTCTGAGCGAACTGATACACGCGCCGGGCGACCGCCGGCAGCTGCTCCTCTCGCAGCGCGAACCCACAGCCGACACCTCGCGACGGCTCACCCGCCCCTACAGCCCCACCTACGATGACACGCTGCTCAAGGTCAAGCAGGCCAACGACTTCTTCCTGCTCGTGGGCCCGCCGGGGACCGGCAAGACATCGATGGCGCTGCGCTTCATGGTCGAAGAGGCACTCTGCGACCCCGACGCATCGCTGCTGCTCACCTCGTACACCAACAGGGCGGTAGACGAAATCTGCGCCATGCTCACCGAGGCGGGCATAGACTATCTGCGCATAGGCAACGAGTACACCTGCGACCCCCGCTTCCGCGACCAGTTGCTCGACAGGCGCGTGGGCGAGACTCCCAGACTCGACCTCGTGCGCCAGACGCTGCTCTCGGCCCGCGTGGTCGTGGCTACCACCACCACGCTGCAGAGCCGCACGCCCCTCTTCGCGCTGCGCCGCTTCTCCCTGGCCATCATCGACGAGGCCAGCCAGATACTCGAGCCTTCGCTGATGGGGCTGCTCACCCATATCGACAAGTTTGTCATGGTGGGCGACTACAAGCAGCTGCCGGCAGTGGTGCAGCAGCCCGCCGCACTGTCGCAGACCACCGACCCGCTGCTCACAGCCATCCATCTCACCGACTGCCGCAACTCGCTCTTCGAGCGGCTTTACCGCCGCGAGATGGCATTGGGTCGCACGCAGTTTGTGGGCATCCTGCGACGTCAGGGACGCATGCACCCCGACATCGCAAGTTTCCCCAACGAGATGTTCTACCGTCGCGAGCAGCTGGAGTGCGTACCCCTGCCCCACCAGCAGACCGACGTCATCTACCCCACGCCCCTGCCCCACGCCGCCGACGGTCTCGACACGCTTCTCCACCATCACCGCCTGCTCTACTTCCCCTCGGCTGGCAACCTCTCGCCCACCCAGTCAGACAAGGTCAACCCCGTAGAGGCGAGGATAGTAGCCCGGATAGTCGGGCGGATATACTCCTATTGTGGCAAGGGCTTCGACCCCGACCGCACGGTGGGCGTCATCGTGCCCTACCGCAATCAGATAGCCATGATACGTCGCGAGATTGAGCAGATGGGCATCGAGCCGCTCACCCGCATATCCATCGACACCGTGGAGCGGTATCAGGGGTCGCAGCGCGACGTTATCATCTACTCGTTTACCATCCAGCACGCCTACCAGTTGGACTTCCTCACCGCCAACTGCATGGAGGAAGACGGCCTGGTGATAGACCGCAAGCTCAACGTGGCGCTCACGCGTGCCCGCAAGCAGCTCATCATTACCGGACACGAACCTACGCTGCGCCAGAACGCGCTCTTCGCAAAACTCCTGGACCATATACGCAGCAGGGAGGGATATGCCGAGCCGCAAGAAGAGTAGCCCGGTCGTGGGAACAAGAATTATCGGCAGAGGCCATATCGCAGAGGCTTTGCCACAAACGATTGTGGTGGCCGCACGGCCCTCGCATAACTGGAAAACAGACAATTGGCAGACGGGGATAAAAAAAGTGGGCAGGCATGGCGTGGCATGGATAGATTATTAGTACCTTTGCACCGTCAAACAGAGCTGCCGCTATGGTTGCGGGCTGCTACACAACAGATATCTCTATGCTTAGCAACACTACTAAAGGTTATATTCTGGCCGCCATCGCAGCCGCAAGTTACGGAACCAATCCCCTCTTCGCCCTGCCCCTATATAAAATAGGTATGAACCCCGAATCGGTTCTTTTCTTTCGCTATATGACCGCCATACCTATGCTGGCAGCCATGCTGATGATGCGCGGACGCGGTTTCGGACTACGCGGGCACCAGATACTGCCACTCGTGGCGATGGGTCTGATAATGGCCATCTCGTCGCTCTCCCTCTTTGAGAGCTACAACCACATGGCGGCAGGCATAGCCTCAACGTTGCTCTTCGTCTACCCCATCATGGTGGCGGTCATCATGGCACTCTTCTTCAAGGAGCGGCTCACCATCACCACCATCCTCTGCATCGTGATGGCTCTAAGCGGAATAGGGCTGCTCTATCGTGGCAGCGACGGCGACACGCTGAGTCTGGTGGGCACGCTTCTGGTCATGGCATCGTCGCTGAGCTACGCCATATACATCGTGGGCGCCAACCGCCCCATGCTGAGCGAGATCCCCACGCTCAAGATTACTTTCTACGTGCTGGTGTTCGGTGCAGTAATCTTTGCCGGACGCTTTGCCACCGGCACCCCCTTCACCATGCCCGCCGCCAGCCAGTGGTATATGTGGGCCGACGTGGTGGCGCTGGCGCTCTTCCCCACCGCCATCTCCTTCCTCTGCACCACGGCTGCCATCCAGCGCATTGGCTCTACGCCCACCGCCATACTGGGTGCGCTGGAGCCCGTGACAGCCATCATCTTCGGCGTGCTCGTCTTCGGCGAGACCCTCACCCCGCGCGACATGGTGGGTCTGACGCTCATCATCGCGGCTGTGACGATGGTGGTAGGCGGAAGCAAGACAGGCGAATACCTGATGCGTCTGCGCCGTATGTTCCCACGCATACTCAACCGCGTACGCCACAAGTGAGGAAAGATTTAGGCGCATAAATTTGTAAGTCAGCAGGAAAACAAGTACTTTTGCAACCTGTGCATCAAGATACACAAAGAATGGAACAAGACAACAAGAAATTTGAACAGATACTGGTAAACATTACCGGTCAAGACCGCCCGGGACTCACCGCGATGGTCACAGAGATACTGGCACGCCACAAAGCCCAGATACTCGACATCGGTCAGGCAGACATCCACGCCACTCTCTCACTTGGCATCCTCATCCGTATAGACGAGCGCCAATCGGGACAGGTGATGAAGGAACTGCTCTTCAAGGCTACCGAACTGCAGGTGCAGATAGCCTTCACCCCCATAGGCGACGACGAGTACGAGGCATGGGTCAACAAGCAGGGCAAGAACCGCTACATCCTCACCCTGATAGGCAAGACGCTCACCGCAGAGCAGATTGCCTCAGCCACCAAAATCATCGCGCAGCAGGGGCTCAACATCGACTCGATACTGCGCCTCACCGGACGCCAGAGCATCAAGAAGACCAACCGCAACGTGAGGGCCTGCATCGAGTTCTCGCTGCGTGGCACGCCCCGAGACCAAAAGGAAATGCAGGGAGACCTCATGCACATGTCGGCAGACATGGGTATAGACTTCTCATTCCAAAAGGACAACATGTACAGACGCATGCGCCGACTGATATGCTTTGATATGGACTCGACGCTGATACAGACCGAGTGTATAGACGAGCTGGCCGACCGCGCCGGAGTGGGCGACAAGGTGCGCGCCATCACCGAGAGCGCCATGAGGGGCGAGATAGACTTCAAGGAGAGCTTCACCCGACGCGTGGCACTGCTCAAGGGCCTCGACGCAAGCGTGATGCAGGAGATAGCCGAGAAGATGCCTATCACCGAGGGCGCCGACCGCCTCATGTCGGTACTCAAGAGATGTGGTTACAAGATTGCCATCCTCAGCGGTGGTTTCACATACTTCGGCGAGTACCTCCAGCGCAGATACGGAATTGACTATGTCTACGCCAACGAGCTGGAGATAGACGATAACAACAAGCTCACAGGACGCTATGTGGGAGAGATAGTAGACGGCACACGCAAGGCCGAACTGCTGAAGCTCATCGCACAGGTGGAGAAGGTAAACCTGGCGCAGACCATCGCCGTGGGCGACGGTGCCAACGACCTGCCCATGCTGAGCGAAGCCGGTCTGGGCATAGCCTTCCATGCCAAGCCACGCGTGGTGGCAAGCGCCGAGCAGAGCATCAATACGATTGGACTCGACGGAGTGCTCTACTTCCTCGGGTTCAAGGACAGTTATCTCGAAGACCAGGGCCGTTTCTGACCCCGCAACCATACACGATACTCCCGACCGCAATGTCCACACCAGGGCATTGCGGTTTTGTTTTGTCCGAAGCGGGTGTATGACGGCTGCGGTTATGGTCTCTGCCGTGGAGTATGGCGATGCGCGCAGCGGGACTATGATGGATATTTAACACACATTATTTGGGGAATTCAAAAAAAATGAATAAGTTTGTGCAGGAAACAATAATAACAAGAACGATTATGACGAAAGAAGAACTGATGAGACGCGCCATCGCCCTGAGCGAAGAGAGTGTGCGCAAAGGCGGCGGCCCCTTCGGCGCCGTGATAGCCCGCGACGGCGTGGTGGTGGCCGAGGCTTCCAACCGTGTGACCCTCGACAACGACCCTACCGCCCATGCCGAGGTCAGTGCCATCCGCGCCGCCTCGCTGCGTCTCGGTACCTTTGACCTCAGTGGTTGCGACATCTACACCTCATGCGAGCCTTGTCCCATGTGTCTCGGTGCCATCTATTGGGCACATCTGGACCACATCTACTATGCCAACGACCGCAAGGACGCTGCCGCAATAGGTTTCGACGACGACTTCATCTATCAGGAGATAGCCCTCGCTCCGGCAGACCGCCACAAACCCATGCGCATCCTGCTGCCCGATGAAGCCAAGAAAGCCTTTGAGGCATGGAGAGAGAGCGACAGCAAGACTGAGTATTGACCCCTACAAGCCAATATCCGCCACTGGCAGAGGATATTGGCTTTTTTGGTTGCAGAGGAGTTGTCCCGCCGCCGCGCGAACTATCGTTTATTTGTTATGGATGACGAAAAAAACTGACAAAACAGTCACGTTTCTGATTTTATTTCTTAACTTTGCAGATATAGTCATTGTTTCTCAATATATTGTTATGACAGAAAGATACATCAACCCGCATACTGATTTCGGTTTCAAACGCCTTTTCGGCTCCGAGTTCAACAAGGAGTTGCTGATAAGTTTCCTCAACGCGTTGTTTCGTGGCGAACAGGATGTTAAGGATGTGACTTACCTCAACTCTGAGCAGTTGGGCGACCGTGCTGATGCCCGGCGCGCCATCTTTGATGTCTATTGCGAGAACCAGAAGGGCGAGAAGTTTATCGTCGAGATGCAGAATGTGTATCAGGAGTTCTTCAAAGACCGCACCATCTATTACTCCACCTTCCCTATCCGTGAGCAGGCTCAGCGTGGAGGTAACTGGGACTTCCATCTCAGTTCGGTTTATACCATCGGTTTGCTGAATTTCAATTTCGCAGAAGGTCTGGAGGAAGCGCAGCATTGGCATCATGAGGTTAAACTTATGGAGGTCGACACCAAGAAGGTGTTCTATGACAAGCTCACTTATATATATGTAGAGATTCCCAAGTTTGACAAGACCGAAGACCAGCTCGTCACGATGTACGACAAGTGGATGTTTGTGCTCAAGAACCTCTCTGTGCTCATGGAGCGTCCCGCTGCCCTTCAGGAGCGTGTGTTCACAAGGCTGTTTGAACAGGCTGAAGTTTCCAAGTTCAATGCACAGGACAGGATGCTGTACGAGGATAGTGTGAATGCCTATCGCGACATCATCAACGCCATCAACACAGCCAAAAAGGATAGTTTTGCCGAGGGACGCGCCGAAGGACATGCAGAAGGACATGCCGAGGGACGCGCCGAAGGCATTGCAGAGGGCATTGAGTTCAGCAAGGTCGAGATAGCCCGCAAGATGCTGCAGCGAGGCATGGCTGTCGAAGAGGTAGCTGAGTTGACTAACATGACGGTCCAGGATATAAAGAAGATATTGTAGATGTATACCGATTGCGACATCATCAACGCCATCAACACTGCCAAGAAGGATGGCTATGCCAAGGGATTGGCTGAAGGATTGGCCGAGGGCATTAAGTTCAGGAAGGTCGAGATAGCCCGCAAGATGCTGCAGCGAGGCATAGAGGCTGACGAGGTAGCTGAGGTGATGGACATGACGATTCAGGAAATAAAGGAGATGATGTAGCCGGATGTTTCCGGGAGCCTTGTCATTATCGAGGCGACGCTGGCGACATCGGTTACCATACTATAAAGCAGGCTGGATTCCACTCGCGGGGTCCAGCCTTTTCTGTGGATAAACTTCAGAATCATTGTAGCAAAAGTGGCCGCTGAGCAGGGTTTATAGGGCTGACGCGCAGTAAAAGGTAACAAAATCACGGCTGTTTCTCATTTTTTTATCATAAACTGCGGTGGGTAAAGAGATTTTTATTATATTTGCAATCATCAACATTATATTAACATAAACTAAAACTAAATTAACTATGAGAAAAGTTATGCTACTGTTGGCTATGGCGATGATGAACTTCAGCCAACTCTCAGCCCAGGAAAGTGCTGTAGATGACCATGGAATCTTCAACCATCTCAGTGTGGGCGTCGGTGTCGGCCTTACCGGTATCAGCATCGAGGCTGCAGCCCCCATCACTCCCTACGTGACCGTACGCGGAGGCGTAAACATCTTCCCGCAGATTAAAGTCAAGACCGACCTCGACCTCGACGGTGAAATCCCAGCAAGTTATAATGGCCCCCGCTCTTTCGAGGTGGAAGGCAAGTCGTCGCTCACCACCGGCCATCTGCTCTTCGATGTCTACCCATTCAAGACGAGTGCATTCCACGTTACCGCAGGTGCCTACCTGGGTTCAGACAAGATAATTACCCTAAAGAATACTAAGGACGGCGTGCTGATGGATATCAACAGACTCAACGCCACTCGCCCCGACGGCCAGAAGATTGGTCTTGACCTGGGCGACTACCTGCTTACCCCCGACGAGCGTGGTAACGTAGACGCTACACTCAAGGTTGCCGCCTTCCGTCCTTATCTGGGCGTAGGCTTCGGCCGTGCCGTTCCCGCCAAGCATCGCTTCGCCTTCAACTTCGACATGGGTGTGCAGTTCTGGGGTACCCCCGAGGTTTATCTGCGCGACCACAAGCTGACCAAGGCCGACACCAACAGCGATACCGGCGAAGTGCTGAAGTATCTGAGTAAGGCTACAGTTTATCCAGTGCTCAACTTCCGCATCGTAGGTCGTATTCTCTAATCGCATCCATAAAGATAGAATTTTTCATGACAAGGCATATCGGCGGCAGAGTGCATCGCAGCCGGTATGCCGATTTTTATACCATCCTGATGACCATCGATACCCAAACCCTTGACCCCAAGCGCGACCCTATGGGCGCAGCCATCCTCGACTATCTCACCACGGGACGAGCCAAGACGCTCACCGTGATGTCGTCGATGTTTGACGACGACGAGATGCTGGTAGACTATCTCTTCCGCACTACCGACAGCATGCCGCCGTTGGAGCTAAAGGCGCTGGAGATGACCCGTGGCACCACGCTCGATGTGGGCGCCGGAGCCGGATGCCACGCCCTGGCGCTGCAGCAGCGCGGTGTGAGCGTCAAGGCTATCGACGTGTCGCCCCTGAGTTGTGAGGCCATGCGCCGGCGCGGCATCGCCGATGTGGAGTGCATCAACCTCTTCGACCCACGCCTCGGCGGAGGTTTCGACACCATCCTCATGCTGATGAACGGCACGGGCATAGCCGGCAAGATGAGCGGACTGGGTGGACTGTTGCGTCGCGTGGCGAGCCTGCTTGCCCCGGGCGGACAGATACTCATCGACTCGAGCGACCTGAGTTATGTCTATCAGGATGAAGATGGTGGTATGGACATCGACCTGTCCGGCAAATACTATGGAGAGGTCGACTATCAGATGCGGTATGACCGTGTCGAGGGCCTACCGTTCGACTGGCTCTATGTCGACTATCCGCTGCTCAGCGCCGCAGCCCGTGAGGCGGGACTCGACTGTCGGCTCGTGGCCGAAGGCGACCACTACGACTATCTGGCTCAGCTCAGTCTGGAGAGAACCAACCCTTAAACATATCAAGATTATGATGAAAAAGATATTTGCCCTGGTCATCACCCTATTTGCCATCTTGCTGATGGCGCTTACCTGCCCCGACAAGAAAGCCCATACCGAGGCCATCCGCTCTGCGGTCTCGGGCTATGTGAACGAGACCCTTTCCCAACGCCATGACGACAATATCGTGGTGGGCTTTTTAGGTTCGCTCTTCGTGAGCAAAGTGGCAGAAGTCTATCTGGACAATTCGCTGGAAGTAAGCAACTATCTGCTGTTCAGCGTAGGCCGCATCACCTTCGACGGAACCACCCGCGTGGTCTCGGTGGGTGCCTTCAACCATGTCTTCACCAGCGACAAGGACGATATACGCCAGGCGCTGCAGAAGACTGATGAATGACACGGGCTCCCAATTCACCCCTACCCCGCTACTGCCCCCCCAGCAGTTCGAAATAACCGATGATTTCTTCCCAGGTCTTGAACTTGTCGCTGCCCCAACGGATGACGGTACCCATAAAGTCATCCACATCGCGGTCGCTTATCAGGTAGTCGGCACAGATGAGCTGCGGGTCATTGGTATAGATTACCCTGTTCCACGCCGGAGCTGAGAGCGCGTCTTCTATCCATGCTCCCATCTCGGTTATCTGTTCGGGGTGGTCGGTGGGAGCCGGCGCCACGATCCTTACATCGTACTTCTCGATGAGCATCTCAAACGCCTTGTGCATACTTGATGTCGCGTTGAGATAGCTGTCTCTCATGGTCGAACTGTCTATCAGCACCACGGGACGCGTGCGCCCCTCCTGCCGGTCGTCTATCCACCTTATCACCGGTATCAGATACCTGTGCACCACCTTTTCTATCAGTCGGTGCTCACCGTGGAAGCGGATAGCCTGAGGATAATGGCTGTGGAAGAGGTCGAAGGTATGCACCACCGGGTCCTTGTCGCCAAAGAGACCATACACACGCCGTTGCTCGTCGGCATCGACCGCCGCAAAGCAGCGGGTGGTAATGTCGGCATACTCCTTGACCAGAGCCTTGGTCACCACCACCTCCTGCACGCCGTCCCGACGTGGATTCTGAAACACCTGTTTGCCCATCATGTTGCTCTTCTGCATGGTCTGCCCCATCTCCAGTGCGGGGTTGACCAGTATGCGGTCATAGCCGTGCAGCATCTCGGCATACATACCGCCCATCGAGGTACCGATGATGAGGTCGGGGCTCTCCCGGCGAGCCATATCCTGCAACATCGTCACCGCCTCGACCGGGTCCAGCGGAATGTCGTCCGCCACCACCGTCGCATTGGGTAACAGTGTCTGCAGGATTGATACCGTTCCACTCTGTGCTGATGACATAAAACCATGAATATACATGATTTTCTTCCCGTCCATGAGGTCGGGGTACTGTTTAATATAGGGATTTTGCATTTTTAAGCCATTTATGTGCAAAGTTACCATTGTTTTTGCTTATCTTTGCCATGTCTACCTATGCATTATCATTAAATTAACAATAATTACATGAGAAATTCATTCCTTTTATTGGCACTTGCAGCAACACTTTCAGTGTCGGCGGCCGACGTGACGCCCACTTTCACTGAATGGCAAGACTTGCAGGTAAACGCGGTAAACCGTTTCCCATTGCACACCCAGTTCTTCGCGTATGAGAACCGTGACCTGGCGCTCAAGGGCGTCAAGACCGAGTCGTCCAATTTCCTCTCGCTCGACGGCAAGTGGAAGTTCAAGTTTGTAGAGAACGCCGACCAGCGTCCTACCGACTTCTACAAGACCGACCTCGACGACAGCACATGGGGAGAAATCAACGTTCCCGGCATGTGGGAGCTCCAGGGATATGGCGACCCTGCCTATATCAACGTGGGATATGTCTGGCGCGGTCATTTCAAGAACAACCCGCCCTATACCCCCAACGAGCGCAACCACGTGGGTTCATACCGCCGCATCATCACCATCCCTGCCAACTGGGACGGCAAGCAGGTGATAGCCCACTTCGGCTCTGTCACTTCCAACATGTACCTCTATGTCAACGGACGCTTCGTGGGCTACAGCGAGGACTCCAAGGTGGCTGCCGAGTTCGACATTACCCCTTACATCCATAAGGGTGACAACCTCATTTCATTCCAGACATTCCGCTGGTGTGACGGTTCTTACTCCGAAGACCAGGACTTCTGGCGTCTCAGCGGTGTGGCCCGCGAGAGCTACCTTTACGCCCGCGACGCCGGAGTGCATATCGACGACCTCAGAATTACCCCCGACCTCATCAATGACTACAAGGACGGTACCCTCGAGGTGAAGGTCGACGTGACCGGACGCCCTGTCATCGACTTCGAGTTGCTCAACGCCAACGGCATCACCGTGGCCAAGAGCACTGCTGACTTCAAGCGCCACGCCTACGGCACCATCCGCTTCTCGCTGCGCAATGTCAAGAAGTGGACTGCCGAGACTCCTTACCTCTTCACCCTCGTGGCCACAGTCAAGAACGGCGACAAGGTGACAGAGGTCCTCACCCAGAAGGTGGGCTTCCGCAAGATAGAAATCAAGAACTCGCAGATGCTGGTCAATGGCCAGCCCATTCTCCTCAAGGGCGCCAACCGTCACGAGATTGACCCCGACGGCGGCTACGTGGTAAGCGTGGAGCGCATGTTGCAGGACATCAAGATTATGAAGCAGCTCAACATCAATGCTGTCCGCACCTGTCACTATCCTTCTGACCCCCGCTTCTACGACCTCTGCGACGAGTACGGTATCTATGTCCTCGCCGAGGCCAATCAGGAGAGCCACGGTCTTGGCTACGAAGAGACCGCTTTCTCTCGTAAGCCCGAGTACGCCAAACAGATAATGGAGCGCAATGAGCATAACGTACACATGTATTTCAACCATCCCAGCGTCATCATCTGGTCACTCGGCAACGAGACGGCAGAGAGTGTGAACTTCGAGAATGCCTATAAATGGGTCAAGGAGTTCGACCCCAGCCGTCCCATACATTGGGAGCGCGGCCGATGGAACTCCGACTCCGACTTCTACTGCCCCATGTACCTCGGCCTGAAGGAGAGCGAGGAGTACTGCAAGCGCACCGACGAGAAGGCCAAGAAGCCTTTCTTCCAGTGTGAGTATGCCCACGCTATGGGCAACAGCCAGGGCAACTTCAAAGAGTACTGGGACATCATCCGCAAGTACCCCAAGTACCAGGGTGGTTTCATCTGGGACTTCGTAGACCAGGCTCTCCGCAAGAAAGATGCCAACGGTGTGGAAATCTTTGCCTATGCCGGCGACTACAACGACTGGGACAGCAATGATGACAAGAACTTCAACAACAATGGCTTCATCAGCCCCGACCGCAAACTCAATCCTCATGCCTACGAGGTCGGTTACCAGTATCAGAACGTATGGGCAAAGGCCATCGACGCCAAGGCTGGCAAGATAGAGGTTTACAATGAGAACTTCTTCCGCAACATCGACAACTACAAGCTGTGCTGGACTCTCCTCGCCGATGGCAAGGCCGTACAGCAGGGCGAGATAGCCAACCTCGATGTGGCTCCCCAGCAGAAGGTGGTTTACACTCTGCCCTACAAGCTCGACGGTATCGACGCCAATGCCGAGGTGATGCTCAACATCGACTTCAAGACCAAGACTGCCGAACCTCTCATCGCCAAGGGACAGACCATGGCTTACGCCCAGATAGCCATCGCCGAGAAGGACGCCAAGCCCGAGCTCAACGCCGACGGACTCATCGGCACAGCCAAGGGCAAGGTAAAGGTAGCCAACAAGAAGGGTGCTCCTCTGCGCGTTCAGGGCAGCAACTTCGTGGTAGAGTTCGACCCCGCCACCAGCTACATCAACCGCTACGAGGTCGATGGCGTGTCTATGCTCGGCGAGGGCGGTATGCTGAAGCCCAACTTCTGGCGTGCAGTGACCGACAACGATATGGGTGCCAACCTGCAGCGTCGCTACGTGGTTTGGCGCAACCCCGTCATCAACCTCAAGTCTACCGAGGTCGAGAAGGGCAAGAATTCTGCTTCGGTTAAGGTCGTTTATGATATGCCCGAGGTCAAGGGAACACTTACTCTGTCTTACCTCATTGGTGCCGACGGACAGATACGCGTTACCCAGGACTTCAAGGCCACTCCCGGTGCAGAGGTGGGCAACCTCATGCGCTTCGGTATGAAGCTCGACATGCCTTACCAGATGGACAAGAGCCACTTCTATGGCCTCGGCCCCAACGAGAACTATATCGACCGCTGCTCTTCTCAGCGTCTTGGCATCTATACTCAGACCGCCGACGAGCAGTTCTATCCCTACATACGTCCGCAGGAGACCGGTACAAAGACCGGCATACGCTGGTGGAACCAGACTACCACCGAGGGCAAGGGTCTGAAGATTGTGGCCGACGCGCCCTTCTCTGCCTCTGCACTCCACTACAACATCTCCGACCTCGACGAGGGCGACAAGAAGAAGCAGCGCCACGCTGCCCAGTTGCCCAAGTCCAAGTATACCGAGCTGTGCATCGACAAGAAGCAAGCCGGAGTGGGTGGTGTAGACTCATGGTCACGCGCGGCTGAAGCCCAGCCCGAGTATCGCCTCAAGTATGGCGACTACAGCGTAACCTTCTGGCTCGTTCCCGTGAAGTAAACTGCCCCCAATATCCTTCAAGCCCGCCATCATCGCAACCCAAGCGAAGATGGCGGGCTTTTTGCGTCTAATTGCGACGGCGCAGAACGCAGAGCGGGCATGGCGATTGACCGCGACAAGCGCCGAGAGGCGGGTGGCGACATGGGCGATGCAAGCAGCAGTAAGGGAGTGGCAAACAACAGTGCGGGCAATGCAGGACATAGTAAGGGATGATGGACGCCACGACGGCGCAGCGCAAGCAGCCCGCAAGCAGCGGCGACTCTGAACCGATGGTCACCGGCGCGGCGCGTGCGGCGCGGAAAGGTAATGGAGTTGCGTTTCCCCAGCCCAGGGTTGAGGTGCGCAGCGCCTCTACCCTGGGTATATATATAATAAGGTGTAGCAACTCTGTAGGAATTGCGATTAGCCGAAGGCGTTATACTCAATCTTATTATTTCCACCAACCTATTTCTGGCAATTATCCTGCTATGGGTAACGCCTACGGCTAATCGCAACACTTACAGCGTTGCCACATTAGTGGGGCAGCTACCCAGGGTAGCGTGCTTCGCCCGCAACCCTGGGCTATGAAATCGCAACTCCTACAGAGTTGCTGCAGGGTGCGTTCCGGCTGAAAATCAATTACAAAGCCGCATCAACCACACACTCCACCGCATCAACCACACACACCACCGCACCAACCGCGCTCACCGCCGCACCAACCACGCACACCACCGCATCAACCACGCACACCACCGCATCAACCACGCACACCGCCGCATCAACCACGCACACCACCGCACCAACCAAACACATCGCCACACGGACCAAACACATCGCCACACGGACCAAACACATCG
>OLSX01001309.1_pt1 | contig 23755 bp, 22 predicted proteins | sample 1673141 | NCBI WGS metagenome assembly OLSX01 (sample SAMEA3136759, study PRJEB25190) | human gut metagenome | biome: human gut; feature: human-associated habitat; material: faeces | place: Austria | collected 2013
GGATAGTTTGTCCTGGCCAGGCTCCACCTTCCCGGAAACATACTGGCTTAGGTCATTCTTATTGAGCTTCACCCCGTAGCGATTACAATACGGCTCCGCCGCCTTGAGGATATCGACCTGACGAAGTCCCCGGGCGCTCATTATTTGTTTCAATCGCTGGGCCGTTGTGTAGCTTTTCATTGTATAAGCCCTCCTTTAAGGCGTGGTTCCATTATAATACACCTTGAACATAAGTTCAAGAACAAAAAGAAAAAAAGTTCAAGCTTTTTGAAAAAAGGGGGTTGTAATTCCCTTTTGCCTGTGGTATATTAACGACAGGTTCAATAGTTTTGAACTTTTACACAAGGAGAAAGGAGGAACCGGAAATGGCGTATGATTACAGCAAGCTCCTGGGGCGCATCACTGAAAAGTATGGGACGCAGGCGCAGTTTTCGGGGGCGATGGGTATGTCCGAGCGGAGCCTGTCTCTCAAGCTGAACAGTAAGGTTGCGTTCAAGCAACCGGAAATCACAAAGGCCTGTTCGCTGCTGGAGATTGTCGACGCCGACATCCCCGCATATTTTTTTCCCCTTAAAGTTCAAGGCGCTTGAACCTCTGGGAAAAGGACGGAGGCACAACAATGCACGACCGGCAGCTGAGGGTCATCGCCTCCAACCTGGAAAAGAAGATCAAGGCCGACCTTCTCAAGCTGCTGCAGGAAGACCGGGAGGGCTATGAGAAGTTCTGGAAGAACTTCGGCCGCCAGATCAAGTACGGCGTGGTGGGCGAGTACGGCGCCCACAAGGAGATGCTCCAGGATCTGCTGCTGTTCTGGTCCTCCAAGGAGGGCAAGAACACCACCCTGGCCGCCTATAAGGACCGGATGCCGGAGGACCAGCCCTATTACTACTACGCCTGCGGCGAGAGTGTGGACAAGATCGCCAAGCTCCCCCAGGTGGAGCGCATCCTGGACAAGGGCTACGAGATCCTCTACTGCACCGAGGACGTGGACGACTTCGTCATGCAGGCCCTGGGGGAGATCGACGGCAAGAAGTTCATGTCCGCCACCGCCGAGGACGCCCTGCCCCAGACCGACGAGGAGAAGAAAGAGGCCGAGGAGAAGGCCGAGGCCGGCAAACCCGTGCTGGGGGCGGTGAAGAACGTGCTGGGCGGCCAGGTGAAGGAGGTCCGCATCTCCAAGATCCTGAAGTCGGGCGCCTGCTGCCTGTCCGCCGACGGCCCCGTCTCCCTGGAGATGGAGCGCTACATGCGCAAGCTGGAGGGCGGCGAGCACATGAAGGCTGAGCGGGTGCTGGAGCTCAACGCCGACTCCGCCCCCTACGCCGCCCTGAAAAAGGCGGTGGACGCCGGCGACCAGGCCACCGTGGAGAAGTATTCCAAGCTGCTCTACGGCCAGGCCCTCCTGCTGGCCGACCTGCCCCTGGAAAATCCTTCCGAGTACGCCGAGCTGGTGTGCTCCCTGATGGTGTAAGGGTCGCGGAGGCTCCCCTCTCCCCTGCCCCGAAGATAAGCGAAAAAAGGGACGCTGGAGCGTGCTCCAGCGTCCTTTTTATCGTTTTGTCTGTAAAATCAGAGCCGCTCCACCTGCTCCTGGTCCAGGACCTGGATGCCCCGGCTGGCCAGGGCGGTCTCGGCGGCCTTGTCGTCGGCCACCCGGAAGATCATATAGGCGTGGTCCACGTCCTTGCCCCCCAGGAAGGCGTACATGTACTCCACGTTCACCTTGGCGTCGGTGAGCACCTGAAGCACCCGGTTCAGGCCGCCGGGCACGTCGGGGATGGCCACCCCCACCACAGGGGTGAGGCTGTGGACGTAGCCCGCGTCCTTGAGCAGGGTGGTGGCCTTGTACAGGTCGTTGACGATGAGGCGGACGATGCCGAAGTCCTTGGTCTCGGCCAGGGAGAGGGCCCGCATGTCGATCTGCCCCTGGGCCAGCACGGCGGTGAGGGCGTACAGGGCCCCGGGCTTATTTTCCACAAAGACGGAGATCTGCTTGATGCTCATAGCGTTGTACCCTCCTTAAATTTTCCGCTTGTCGATGACGCGGACGGCCTTGCCCTCGCTGCGGACGATGGACTTGGGGGCCACCAGGGTGACCTTGGCGGCCAGGCCCAGCATGGACCGCAGGCCGTCCACCAGCTCCTTCTGCCGGCGCTCGATCTCGCCCATGTTGTCGGTGAACATCTCGGGGGTCATCTCCACCTGCACGTCCAGGGTGTCGGTGGAGCGCACCCGGTCCACGATGATCTGGTAGTTGGCCGGGTAGCCGTGGTTCAGGAGCACCGTCTCGATCTGGGACGGGAACACGTTCACGCCGCGGATGATAAGCATGTCGTCGGTGCGGCCGCGGGGCTTGGTCATCTTCACATGGGTGCGGCCGCAGGAGCACTTCTCGTGGCTGAGCACGCAGATGTCCCGGGTGCGGTAGCGCAGCAGGGGGAAGGCCTCCTTGGTGATGGAGGTGAACACCAGCTCGCCCTGCTGGCCGTCGGGGAGGACCTCGCCGGTCTCGGGGTCGATGATCTCGGCGATGAAGTGGTCCTCGTTGATGTGCATGCCGGCCTGGGCGGAGCACTCAAAGGCCACGCCGGGGCCGGACAGCTCGGTGAGGCCGTAGATGTCATAGGCCTTGATGCCCAGGGTGTTCTGGATGTCCTGGCGCATCTCCTCGCTCCAGGCCTCCGCGCCGAAGATGCCCGCCTTCAGGGGGATCTGGTCGGGGGTGAGGCCCATCTCCTTCATGGTCTCGCCGATGTAGGCGGCGTAGGAGGGGGTGCAGCACAGGATGGTGGCGTTCAGGTCCCGGATGAACATGATCTGCCGCTCGGTGTTGCCCGAGGAGGTGGGGATGGTGAGGCAGCCCACCTTGTGGCTGCCGCCGTTGAGGCCGGGGCCGCCGGTGAACAGGCCGTAGCCGTAGGACACCTGGCACACGTCCTCGTTGGTGCCGCCGGCGGCCACGATGGCCCGGGCGCAGCAGTCCTCCCACAGGTCGATGTCGTGCTGGGTGTAGAAGGCCACCACCCGCTTGCCGGTGGTGCCGGAGGTGGACTGGATGCGCACGCAGTCCTTCAGGGGCTTGGCTACCAGGCCATAGGGATAGGCCTCCCGCAGGTCGGCTTTGGAGATAAAGGGCAGCTTATGCAGGTCTTCCGTCCCCTTGATGTCCTCGGGGGTCAGGCCCTTGGCCTCCATCTTCTTGCGGTAGTAGGGCACGTTGTCCCACACGTTGCGCACCTGCTTCACCAGGCGCTCGTCCTGCCAGGCCTTGATCTGCTCCCGGGAGGCGCACTCAATTTCCGGCTGATAGTACCGTTCCATCGGAATCATCCCTCTCTTGTAAGTGTATGTTGTAAACCGGCGTTTTCTCCCGGAAAGCGCCGAAAAGAGTTCTGAATTCTCGCCCTATTGGGGGGAGAGCAGGGCCCGGGCCAGACTCTGGCCCGCCAACACGCCCACCACGCACAGGGCCACGCTCAGCACCATGTAAAGGCCCCCTGCCAGCCACCTGCCCTGCTCCAGCAGGGTGAGGCTTTCCAGGGAAAAGGTGGAGAAGGTGGTGAAGCCACCGCAGAAGCCTGTGGTGAGCAGCAACTTGGTGGAAGGATTCATCCATCCGCCGCCATTCCACGAAATGCCGGAGAGAAATCCGATGATGAAGCAGCCCAACACGTTTACTGTCATGGTGCCGAAGGGGAAAGCTATGAGGCTGCACGACTGCACCATCTTGGAAATCCAATATCTCAGGCCGCCTCCAAAGAAGCTGCCTATGCTTACGATTAATACTTCTTTCATGTCTGTTTCTTGTTTTATATCTGTTTCCTTGCTTTGCCTCGGAAACTGTTTCGTGCCAGTGCCGACTCGCAGTCGCGGCAAAGTGCTTCCGAGGCATGATGATGTTTGAAACCCTCTATCAATGCCGTAGCCCTTGGCGAGGAGAGAATATCTTCGAGCGACTGATGGAAGAGGTTGCCCAGCACGACATCGCCGTTATGGTCGAGGCAGCAGGGCACGAGGCTTCCGTCTGCCAGCACACCTATCTGCTTGATAAGCGCCTTGCAGAACACCTCTCTTCCCTTGACGTTACTCTTGTCTTCCTCGCTGTTGCCTGTTTCCTGTCCTTCTTCTTTGTTGTCGAAGTTGGGCCACTCGAACTTTCTGTCAAACTCCAAGTAGAGATTGTCGCTGAGACGGAATCCGTCGGGACGCTCTTTCCAAGGCTTAGGCACGTACTTCTCGATGAGGCTCATCACCTCTTCGTTCTCTTGGTCCATGCCTCCTTGGTTCCATAGGCGCAACACCATACAGGTGCCTTTGGCTGCTGCCTGAGTGGAGAAGCGCATCACCTCATCCATATAGTCGGACAGTCTGCCTTGTGCATTGCTCTCGTGCGAGTGGACTGAGAGCTGAATCTTATGAGGCAACGTGTCTAAGAGTTCCATGGCCCGATGCAGGAGGGTGCCGTTGGAGGTAAGCACGGTTTTGAATCCACGCTCTCTTGCCAGAGTGATGAATTGTGGCAGCAGAGGGTGGAGCAGGGGCTCTCCCATGAGATGGAAGTAGAGGAAACAAGCCTTGCCTTTCAACTTACTGGTGAGCAAGTCGAACTCTTCTGCCGTGAGCTGTCTCTTCGCTCTGTTGTGCTTCGGACAGAAGTGGCAGTTCAGGTTGCATGTATTGATAATTTCTATGTAACAGCGGTCTATCATACTTCTATAGTCAGTCTTGATTTTTTGTTGTCACTCATGAAGTGTGGTGCAAAAGTAACAAAAAATAGTCATTCGTGGGCATTTTGTCTCTCTAACTTCTCTGGCTTCCCCTAACTTTTCTGTTTTTCTTCCCATGCCAGTATCAGGGCGACAACACCCGAATAACTTTTCCTGCCTTCCGAGACGTTGTTGCCCTTGAGGTAAAGGTCGAAGATGAAGTCTTGTGCGGCATCAAGCACCTTGCTTCGCTTGCTGAGCCAGTAGTGGCGGTCGTCCTTTGCCAGACGGATGATCTCGGGACGGATGTGGCTCAGGAATTTCTCTCCCTCCTTTTCGCCTAAGATATCGAAGACATTGTGGAGCACATGGAAGAAGATGTGGTAATATCCGCTGAACCTTACAGCTTGGTTGGTTGATGAAGTGCAGACAATATAGCTGTAGAAGTTGGCTTCGCCTTCATTGGCTATTCCTAAGAAATGTGCATATTCGTGTGCATAGATGGCAGGATAGTCGTGAGGGCGAATGTCGCCATTCAGCGTAAACTCGCAGAAGAAAGGAGCCATGCTGCCCGTGACGCCCGCCATCGAACTGAGGGGAGTGAACACCATGGTCTTGACATGGGGATGAGGGTTGAAGGAAGGGTTGATGCCTTCCTTGTGTCCCATCTTCTCATATACATTCTGAATCGCATCACTCACTCTTCGTTTCCACTCTTCACTTTCCTGTTCTTCACTCTTCACTCTTTGTTCTTCACTCAATAAGTTGAGGCTGTCGGCATAGCGATAGGCAAACTCTCTGAATACTTTCTCGCTCACCTTAGCCGGCATCATGCCTGTGCGCTGATAGATGTTGGGCTGCGAGTAGTTGAGTCCCCAGGCCATGTAGAACCATACGTAGATCCACAGCAGATATTCTGCCACTCTTCCCCACACCGTCTTTGTCTTGGGATAACAGTTTCCCTTGGGCTCCAGGAAGGCGTAACGGCGGGCAAGTCGTTTGCGAAGGACAATCTCGTAGAGAGGATAAAGAATGACCCATGCGATGCTGAGGGCGATGAAGATGTCGCCTATGGCAAACGGGAAGATGCCCGAAAAGGAAGATAGTATTCTCCCGATGGTGCTGTATATATATAAGGTGTAAATGTAGCCTAAGTTTGGGTTCCACTTTATGACGAGAACGAGGACGAGCAACGACAGGAGCAACCAGTGTCGCCATCTTAGTCGGTTGAAAGTATTTGATAGTTTCATGCTGTGGTTTTATAATGAGAATGTTCATACATTTTAAAATGCTGCAAAAATACACAACTTTTCTGAATTATTGACAAGGTGACTCCGTTTTTTTTTCTATATTTGCAATCACAAAGCAGATTATTAACTTTAACATATAGGAGGGTGGATTATGAAAAAGTCATTAGAAGCATTCGAGGCAAAGAACCTGGAGTATGAGAACATCTACAACGAAGAAGATGATAGTAGAGAATATAACTCTATTTGGTACAACTAAGCATCTTGTTTGAAGCTTTTACCCACGTGCTGTTGAATTTCTGATTCAGAGTACGTGGGTAAATTTTTGTCATTTCTCGAAGTGCTGATAGTCTTTGCTGTGCTTCCAGTCGCCACCCCATCTGAATCCTTTTTCTTTGAAAAGGCGATAGCATAAGTCGCCCCTTTGAATCATGTATGCGTGTTTCTTACTGCGGTCGAGATAAGGACGGGCTGTGGCAGGTTCTATTACTTCTTTGCCATTTCTCAGTCGTTTGTGGTAGGGGTTGTAGAGGGTGTTGATGTCTACAGCCATTCCTCTGCCGTGCTTTGATACGGTGTGGGTATGCGAGATGAATCTGAAGTTGAAGCAAGAGGAGTTGTTGGCTCTCATGGCCCGTTTGTCGTCTGCGTTCCAATAGTCGATGAGCCGCATCCGTTCTATAGGATATTTTGCCCGGTAGAGTTTGTACAGAATGTCGAGCACATCGTTAGCTATGGCTTTGTTGACCACCATTTCTCCCACGATGCTCCTGCCGTCCTTGTCGGTGTGCAGGCAGCGCAGATAGCGCAGCTCGCTTCTTGGCACAGTACAATTCTTCTTGTATGTTTTTCCCTTCATCATGCTGAAGATGTTGTCGGGAATGGGCACGGCATAAAAGTAATGTTTTTCTCCCTTTTTGCGGATGCTTTGCTCTGTGACAATCTCGCCTGGGTTCTGTGCTTTCAAGGGCATACAGAACAGCGAAGAGAGCATGATGCACAGAAGGAGGAGTGTCTTATAGATGCTGCGGAGGTATTTTTGAATAGTCTTCATCTTTGGTTGGAAGTTTTTTTGTTGTGAGTTGCTTCTATTTATAATTGAGCCCACTTTAAAAAGGGGCATATTTTGGTACAAAAATAATCAAAAAAGTTAAGCCCAACAAATAATATGAAAAAAACAGCCACCCTGTGCTGCAAAAATTTCGACCTGTTGTATGGTTGGAACGCCCTTTCAGGGCGTGCTGCGTAATTCCATCCGTACAGGTCGATTTTTTTTCGCAATTAAGTGCAGTATGCTTGTGAATATTTATGCACGGCTTTCTTTTTGCGTAAAACTCGGGCAAAGTCTTGGCTTTTTCATGATTTCTCCGTACCTTTGCACGCCGAAGAATAAAACAAAAAGAAAAAAAGCATTATGGAATATATGTCTCAGGAAGGCTACGATGAGCTCGTGGCTGAACTTCAACACATGGTAAAGGTGGAACTGCCTGCTGTGCGTGACGCCATAGCCGAGGCACGCGACAAGGGCGACCTCAGCGAGAACTTTGAGTATCATGCTGCCAAGCGAGAGCAGGGCAAGCTGTTGAGCAGAATCAGTTTCAAGCAGAAGATTCTGGAGAATGCCCGTGTAATAGACAAGTCGCGACTGCAAAGCGACAAGGTGGGACTGTTGAGCAAGGTGAAGATTACCAATGTGGCCAATAAGTGCAGCATGACCTACACCATAGTGAATCCTCACGAGGCAGACCTTCATAGTGGAAAAATCTCAATCAAGTCGCCCATCGCACAGGCTCTCTTGGGCAAGAAAGCCGGCGATGAGGTCATGGTGAAGGTGCCTGCCGGACTGATGAAATTCCACATAGACAATGTGGAACTGTAAGAACGATTACTCAGAAAGAATATTTCTCAACTCTCCGAGCATATTTTCTAAGTCGTCGAAGACGGCCTGGATGTATGCTCGGATTTTTTTGTCCTCTTGTTCGCTGATATGTTCGGGCGAGAGAGCCTGCAGCTGCTGTTGACATTCCGCCTGCATCATCTGGGTTATAGGTTGCAGTTTGTGGGCGATTCTTGACACATTCTGCTTGTCCTCCTGGCTGAGTTCCACCTGTACAGCCTGTGTATTGTCCTCCTGTTTCTCTTCTTCCTTTTCGGCAGCAGGCAGATACTTGTTCAACGATTCCCGGTAAGTTTCCATTTCTGCCGTCACGGTTTTCACGATCTCCATCTCCGCTTCCTTGTCGCCTCCGGCAAAGATCAAAAGTGAAGACAGCCTTTCACGGGCAGATACATCGGCGGCAGGCTCTTCTGCAGTTGTTTCTTCAGCGGCACGCTCTTCTGTAGCAGCTTCTCGGGCAGCAGGAGCCAACAAACTCTCTAAGGCTTCAGGACGGAAGGGCTTGAACAGGCAGTCGTCGAAGCCTGCCTCCGTCAGTTCTTCCTTGATGCTGATGTCATGGGCTGTCATGGCAATCACCTTCATGTGTCTGTGATTGATCATGCGGATAATCTCCGTTCCGTTCATCTCTGGCATTTCTATATCCATCAGCATCAGGGCGGGCTGCTCGTTGTGCAGAATGGTAAGAGCCTCGGTAACATGCTGACAGGCAAATATCTGCCAGTCGTCATTGACCTTGCGGTGCAGCATCTCCTGAAGTAGTTGCAGCTGCAGACGGTCGTCGTCGAGGATCAGAATTTTATGGTTGGCAAGGGGTTGCTGGTTCGCTGTTGACAGTTCTGTGGCCGCGGCGCTGATACTTGCCGGCTGCTTTTCGGCAGCTTCGCCCATCGATGCTTCCTGAACGGAAAGTGGATTCTGACTGATAGGAAGGGTGATGGTAAAGGTGGAGCCGATGCCTTTCTCTGATTGCAGACTGATATGTCCGCCTAAGAGAGTGACGAGTTCATGGGTGATGGACAGTCCTAAGCCTGTGCCTTCTATGCCCTGTGCGTCCTTGAGACGTGTGAAAGCCTGGAACACTTTTCGACATTCCTCAGAAGTCATGCCCATGCCCGTATCCTCTACCTTTATAATAAGGTGGCAGATGCCTGCCGATGGGGCTGGCTTGACGAGGGCAGTGACAGTAACCTTTCCTTTCACGGTGTACTTGATGGCGTTGCTGATGAGGTTGTCCAACACCTGACGGATGCGGAAAGCATCTGCCTGATAGGTGATTGCGGCATCGGCTGCTAATCCTTGCAGCTCGGCAGCTTTATCCTGATAAGAGGAACTTATCAGCAGGTTCTTCTTCTCTGCCTGCATCCTCATGCCTTCGGTGCATTGCTGTATGAGCGAGGCTGGCGAGAAACTGGAGGGATGGAGTTCCAGCAGTCCGTTCTCCAATTTGTGATAGTCGAGGAGCGAGGCCACCAATCTTGACAGATGGCTGGCAGAGCTGGCTATGTTGTCGATATAGTTCATGCCTTTCTCGTCGCTCACATGTTCTCTCATCAGGTCGATGAAGCCCGAAATGGAAGCTACGGGAGCCTTGATGTCGTGGGTGATGGTAAGAAGGAGTCTTTCGCGTTGGTTCATGATGCGCTGAATCTCGGTGTTGGCCTCTTCCAAGTTCTCACGATAGATGCGTTCCTTCTTGGTGTCTTTGAAGATGTAGCACAGCAAGACTACGGCGGCGGTCATGGCAAGCAAAGCCATAAGGGTGATCTGCCACAGGAGTGAACGGCGGGCATTCAGCGCTTTGCCTAAAGCCTGCTGCATGGACTGCATCTCGCTTTGGCGGATGGTGTTGAGCAAGTGGGAAGTACGTTCGGCAAGCTGGGCGTTCACTTTCTGCAGGTCGCTCACCTCTTTGTTTACTGCTTTCTCCTTTTTCTGTGTGTTCTGTTTGTCTTCCTGTCCTATCTGCGACAGCACCTGTGCCACCTCTCCGGCGATGTCGACAGGTGTGGAAATCGAGTCGGTTGTAGTTTGGTTGACATCATTGTGTATGGCTATGGTGTCGGTGGCGCCTTTCTTGAAGGCGTCGGCGAGTCGGCGGAAGAAGCCTTTTCGGGTCTTCACCACCTCAACGGTTGTCCTTTTGTTCTCATGGGTTTGTGCAGTCTTGGGGTGCACCACTACCGAGTCTTTTCCGCTGCTCAGATTGCTCACCTTTTCGTGAAGAAAGCTCTCATGATTGTTGGCTATCAACACTCTCCGGAGTTGCTTCAGGTTGACTTGTTTCAGGTTGAGCAGACTGACGAGGGTGTCCATGCGTGCTTTCTGCAGGGAGTCCTTTTCCAGCGCCTTGAGTTTGAGTGCCTGCACCTTGGCTTCTGAGATGGAGTGGTTGAGTTCCTCCCAGTTTCCCGATGTCTCCATATAGATGGAACGTTCGTTGTTGCTCACGTCGAGCAGGCTGTACACCAGGCTGTCGGCCATATTGCGCTTGTGGGTATAGTCACGTGAAGCCTTGTCGATGTTCAGGATAGACTGCGTGTTGCTGTATACGAGCGCTACTGCCAGGGCCATCACCACGGCTACGGCAGCATATCCTAAGGCTACTTTGAGAGGAATATTGTTTTTTATCATGGTGCAAAAATACAAAAAAATATCTTGCCTTCGGAAGACAAGGCAAGATATTTTCATTTTAAAAGCTGCATGTATACTGTTTTTTGAAGATGGAGCGGTTTACTGAGCCTGTTCTGCTGTTGAGTCGGCTGGAGTATTTGTTGTGTCAGCAGGAGTCTCTGTTGGAGCAGGAGTCTCGGCTGGTGCTACTGTGTCAGTTGGCTCGATGTCGCTGAGTGACATTACCAAAGATGCTTCCGCAGGCTTCTCTGTTGTAGTCTCTGTAGTGTCGGCTGGAGCTACTGTATCAGTTGGCTCGTAAGCTGATGTGCTGATCATTTTGTTACTTGCAAATACGTTGTTTGCTGATACGAAAACGAATGCTGCTGCGATAACTGCGAAAAATAACTTCTTCATAATTGTAATGTTTTAAATTGTTAATATTCTATTTTTGTTTATATTCTCTGTTGAAACTCTTGTTGAACATTCAGTTCGTTTGCGAGTTCACTATCTAATATCACAATCAGCGTGCCAAAAATGAAGAAAGTTTGCTAAGTGTTTGATAATCAGAGGTTGGAATGGTTGTGCCAAAAAGTGGGGAAGTGTGGAAAGTGTGGAAATAGTGTGGAATATTTCCCCAAAAAGTTGTGGAAGTCTGTTGTGGAATGGGGAATGGCACAGGATGTCGGGACATGATAGAAAGCTATCATACAGCAAGGACGGACTATGAACCCCATTGGGTTTACAGTCCGTCCTTGCTATGTGTTATAGGAAGTTGCAGAGGTCTACAGATTATATTTCTTGATTTTGTTGTAGAGGGTTTTTCTGTCCACTCCCAACAGTTGGGCAGCCTTGCTCTTGTTGCCATTGGCGGTTTTCAGGGCAGCCTCTATGCGTTGCAACTCGGTTTGCTCATCCCGCAAAGTCAAGGTCTCTGTGGGTTGTTGCAGATGACTCATGCTCTGCTGGAGTTCAGTCCTGCCGATATAGTTTCCCTTGGTCAACAGGGTGGCACGCTTCATCACGTTGTTGAGTTCGCGCAGGTTGCCGGGCCAGCTGTACGAGGCAATCATCTCTGAAGCCTTGTCGTCGAACCCGAGCACGTGCCGTCCCAACTCCTTGTTGGCATGCTTGACGAAGAGGTTGGCGAAGAGGAAGAGGTCTGTGCCGCGGTCTTTCAGTTCGGGCATATAGATGGTGAACTCGTTGATGCGGTGGAAGAGGTCTTCGCGGAACTGTCCCTCAGCCACTCTCTGTGCCAGGTTTTCGTTGGTGGCGCACACCAGTCGGATATCGATGTCGATTTCCTTAGTTCCTCCCACGGGTCTTATCTTTCTCTCCTGCAGGGCACGAAGCAGTTGCACCTGCACATCATAGCTCAGGTTTCCCATCTCGTCGAGGAAGAGTGTTCCTCCGTAGGCTACTTCGAAAGCTCCCTTCTTGTCTTGTTCGGCTCCAGTAAAGGCGCCTTTCACATGACCGAAGAATTCGGATGCCGCTACATCTCTTGGTATGGCTCCACAGTCTATGGCGAAGAAGGGCTTGTCGGCACGGCTGCTCAATTCGTGTATGCGATGCGCCACATATTCCTTGCCTGTGCCGCTTGCTCCGAGTATCAGTACCGACATAGGGGTAGGTGCTACGAGTGACACATATCTATATAGCTGTTGCGAGGCTTCACTCTTGCCTTCTATGTATTTGGGCGCCTCGGCTTCATCGGGCTGTGTGGTAGTTTGCTGAGGGGTTTCTTGTTGAGTCGGTGTGGCAGGAGAGTTTGCCGGAACAGGTGCCGATGAGGCTGACAGCTTGATAGCTTCGTTGATTTTCTCTAACAGTATGTCGGGATGAAAAGGTTTAGCCACATAGTCATTGGCTCCCGATTTCATGGCGAGCACAGCATTCTGCACCTCTGCATAGCTTGTCATGACGATAAAGGGAATGTGAAGGCCCTGTTTGTGGAGCCATCTCAGTGTGGTGAGTCCGTCGTGGTCGGGAAGTCTGAGGTCAGAGAGAATCAGATCGCGCTGGCTGTCTTCCTGCAACAACCTCAAGGCAGCACCAACCGATGTGGCTTTCTCTACTTCGAAACCTTTCTTTCTGAGCCATGTCTGAATCATGGTTCCAAATGCCAAATCGTCTTCTATAATCAATATCTTTGCCATCTTGTTGCTGTTTTTATGGTGCAAAGATACGGCTATTTAAAGACTCTACCAAAAGAAACAGATATTTTATAGATTTTTGCTGTTCTTTTCACTTCTTATTCCCTTTTGGGGGCATAATAGACGACCGACGTAGGTCATAATAGATGACCAACCTGTGGCTTAATAGAAGGCTGAATATGTGGGGAATATACGGAAAAGAGAAGTGAGAAATTTGATCGTTTTGAAAGGAAGTAGTAAATAAAAAGCAAAAAACCTTTGAGGTTACAGATTTTAATCGTACATTTGCAGTTGTTATAACATTTAAACATCATAATTATGAATTCAGAAAATATCCAATTAGCACAGATGGATATCATTCGTCAAGTATTAAATGTTTCCGACATGAATATACTTGAGAGAATTAAAACTTTCCTTGTCAATAGCAAGGAGGGGGATGATGTCTATGCCAAAAATAATAGAATTTCTGTAAAACTGCAAAAAGATATTGATGAAGCTCGTCAAGAATATAAGAATGGTGAGACTCTTCATTTTCAGAGTGCAGCAGATGCTCAGCAATGGATGGAGTCTCTATGAAATACCAGATAGATTTTTCTAAGAAAGCAGAGAAGGTCATCAGAAAGTGGAAAAAGTCTAATCCTGCTTTATTTAAGAAGTTGTATGATCTTCTTCCTGAGTTGGAGAAACATCCTGAAACTGGTACGGGGCATCCAGAGCCACTTGTCGGTGGAAATTCTGTTACCTATTCTCGTCATATAACAGCTCATGATAGAATAATATATGATATCTATAGGAATGAAGTTGTAGTACTTATAGTGAAAGCAGAAGGACACTATAAAGATAAATAATTTAAAGGATATGCAAAAAAGCATGTTTTCATTAACTGGTAACTTCCCGAACGACCATGGGGAGTAATAACTTGGCCAATCAGGAAGGATACATCTATCTCACTTCTGTCAGTCTGCCTGTCTGGGAATCGATGATATAGCCATGCAGATTGACATCCTTTGGTACGAGAGGGTGAGTACGGATGGTATTGATTCGAATTGCTCATTATACTTGATAATATCCTCTATAATCATAGTGGTGCAAATGAAAAATGTAAAACGAATATTTCCTATTTCTCTGGTGTAGGCTTGAGATAAGCCATGAACTTCTCTGGCTGACAGTTGAGTACCAGCTCTTCAGGAAACTCTGCTTTTTCTACCAGGGGCATGATGTTGCTGTAGTCGGCAATCATGGTAGAGAAGTGGGCATCGCTTCCAAAGATGACTGGTGTCTCGTATTTCTTGGCAAGTTCCAGCAGTTCCAGGTTGTTGGGTGCTGCTATCGTCTTGTGACGGATGGGAGCCATGGAGTGGTTGTTGATTTCAAGCAGGGTATGCGTTTCCTTGGAAACCTTCATCAGAGCCTCGAAATCCAATTCTGCTGTTCCATCGCCAGGATGGGAGATAATCTGCACGAATGGGTTTTGCATGGCGTTGATGACCCCCTGCGTATTCTCTTCCTTGGTTCCTCCCTGCCAGCAAAGGCTATGAATGCCAGCGATTCTGATGTCAAGCATGCGCCAGTAATCCTCATCGAGATCAATGTCGCCTTGGGTATTGAGGATGTTGAGTTCTGCTCCCAGCATCAGCCTGATACCATAGAGAAGACGGGGAACGCAATGCAGGTTCCTGAAATAGATAGGATCGCAAGTGCCAGGAATGTTAGGTCCATGTTCTGTGATTCCTAATATTTCCAATCCTTTTTCTTTTGCAGCCAAGGTCATTTCCTGCAAGCTGCTGTAGGCATGTCCCGAGGCTGTTGTATGTGTATGAACGTCTAATAATGTTTTCATGCTGCAAAGGTACGGATATTTTGCAATATAGTAAAGAAAATCATTATTAAAACAAATTATTTTTTCTCAGCCACATTCCAAAGAAGCGGTCATAGATGTAACCGTTATGACTCTTATATACGAATTCCTTGTTGAGTAGTGTCTTGAGGACAAGACTTACGCTGCTGATGGCAGGTAAGTCCTAACGTTTGAAGAAGTCTTTTTCTTCATATCTTATGTTTGTTTCATGTTTCGTGAAATGCAATAATACGAAGTTTTTTGATAAACCTTACAAAAAGAATGAAATATTTGGCATTTTGGGCGATTTTGCTTATCTTTGTCATTCCAAAGCATATCGGTTATGGCAAAGAAAAAACAATTACAATATCAGGAAATGTCGCTTTTCGATGATTCATTCTTTGAAGATGTTTCATCGAAGGGGGATGAATTGCTGCCTGTTGAGCAGAATAAAGAAACTCCTGTCAAGAAGAAAAGTGAGAAGCAATTTTGTTTTGAGAAGTTGGAAGAGAATGCCCGACAGAAGATGGAAAAGGCTGTACGAACAGGTAAAGCAGTGAATGTTTCTATGCCAATAGATGAAAAACTCCGAGTTCGTGGCAAGAGGCAACGTTTGAAGGTTAGTTTTGCTGATGGCACCATTGTTTGCGACGTGAGTGCTACGATTACGATGATGCAAGTGATTGATAAAATCGGTGTGGAGCGAGTGGCTGCTTTGGGAATGGAAGTGTGCCATGTACCTTTGGTCTCTCGGGATGTTGCTCCTCGATATGCAGAATGGACTAAGGAGATAAAGCCCGGGTGTGGTTGGTATCTGATGGCTCAGAGTGATACGAAACAAAAATATATGCAGCTGAAATCTATCTTTCTTCAGTTGGGAATGAGTGTGAAGATAGAACTTGGTGATTTTGAATCTCTTGCTTCAGAGAAGAATGATGGCAAACGAAAAGTTTACAAGAAGAAGGCTCAGTTAAGGGTAGTTTTCGCAGATGGTTTTGTTGTTTGCAGCAACGACCATCGACATGTTTTTCTTGATACTATCAGATGCGTTGGTTTAGAGAAGGTGAAGAAGACAAATTTGCAAATAGCAGGAAACCCTGTTGTTACAAAAGAAAGAAAATCGACAAGCCAAGTTCAGCTCTCAACGGGAGAATGGCTTACCGTTCCATCACAAGTTAAGGACAAGTACAAAGTTCTGAAGATTATTTCTTCTATGACTCATACTCCATTCGAGGTGAAGATAGTAGAATGAGAATTTAAAACAAATGTCCATGGGTACATTTCGCTCTATAGATGAATTGATTAAAACTCTTGATCGGGAAAAGGTTTTGCTGAAGGAGATGTTTGCCAAGCGACATTCCCTTCAGTTTCGTTATGACTATGCCTTGGAAATGACCGAATACAAGGAGGAGCGCATCCGATATTTGATAGAAAATGGAGTGATTCGTGATACGGGCGACTGTCTGGAGATGGAAGACGTGTATCAGAAGTTCTTCGAGGATGTGCTGGAAGTGAACGAGGAAATCAATGTTTCTTCGGTGCGTGATTATATCTCTGTCTTGAATGAGAATATCGACTATTATCTCAAGGAAAATAATGAAACTCGCAAATATAAGTATCTCAAGGAAGTGCGCCGATGTCTGAAGACGATAGCTTTGACCACCGTTCGCAATGTCTTGGACCTGAAGCGTAATATGGATAATACTTATAAGAATGAGCCTAATTACGAAATCAAGAAAGCGAAACTCCAGCGACTGGGCGAGAAAATGAAGAACATATCACAACTCATCACCGAGAGTGAACGGGTGATAGATACCGAACATGTATTCTTCTCCATGGCGATGGACGTGCAGATGAAAAACGTAGTGAATGATGTGCGTTTGCAACTCAATGAGTCTTATCACAATCTCCTGGAGATAGAACGCCAAATCATTCAATACCTCAATATGATAGATTATCAGAATCGCATCTTCCAAAAAGTGAAGAAACTGAAATATCTGAAAGACCAGTTTCGGTGGGAGGAATCCACGGATGTAAGACAGGTCGTTGCTGCTCGAAATGCTGTCTGGATGGAACCGCAACCTAAGTATTACATCAAGTTGTCGATAGATAATCTTCGTACATCCGATGAGGCTTTACAGTGCATCAATATTCTTTCTGAAAAGCTAAAAAAGAGAAAGGGACGACGGCTGGATCATCTTGCAGAACCTATCCCGGATGATTATCTTAATGGTAACAAACAGAAGTTGGAGGCTGTGAATCTGCAGGAAATCTATAATGCCTTTTCGGCATCGAGTACCCATCTCTTTGCCTTCGTAATGAATTATCAATATGATAAAAAACAAAGCAGGGAGGATAAACTTGTATATTTTTGCCAGATTGCTTCGCAATATGTGGATAAGTTGAAATTTACAGGCGATTATGCAGAGGCCGACGGAGTGGAATATCCTATGATACTTCCAAGATAGCAAGATGATTCTTTCTACGATAAAAGAGGACAGAACAATGAATAAATTGAACTATACAGAAGAAATCTTTAATATTCTGAGCAGAGGCGGATTTATTTCCAACAATAGTGTTCAGACGAAAATTAAGCGATATTATGATGCCATAGAGGAGCAACAGACTGAATATGATGAATATTACAATGGTATCGGTTTCCATCTGGAAGCGGGTGATGGTTATTTCTTTTTCACTCGCAAGGAAACGAAGGTGGATTTGCAGCGCAAGTTGGAAGCGGTGAGCAAGTGGATAGATTATCTCACCTTTCTGAAGACTTATAATTCTGCCTTCGGATCAGGTTTGGTATTCTCTGCGGCAGACATCGTGGTGAGAATCAACTGCGATATGGAACTGAAGGAATTGGCAGGAAAACTCTTCAGCGAGAAAAAATCGTATGACGAGATAGTGGAGAAACTGATCAGTGAGTTGGATCGAATGGGATTCATTGAGCAACAGGATGAAGTGGAGAAAACGTGGAAGGTATTGGCTTCATTCCATTATATCGAGGAGTTGATAGATTGCATATCGATTACCGATGATGCTGACGAAAAAGAAAAGGAGGAACAGCCATGAGATATCTGAATAAAATCATATTTCTGAATAGTGCCCATATTCCATACGCCGAGGTAAAGCTTGATGGAAATGTTCATTTCATCGGCACCCAGGGTGTGGGCAAGAGTACCTTGCTCCGTGCGCTGCTGTTCTTCTATAATGCAGATAAGTTGCGCCTGGGCATCCCGAAGGAGAAGAAATCGTTTGATGCCTTTTATTTTCCTTATCCCAATTCATACATCGTCTATGAGGTGATGCGTGAGAATGGGGCTTATTGTGTACTTGCCTTGAAGAATCAGGGACGAGTGATGTTCCGTTTCATTAATGCCCCGTTTGATAGCAAATGGTTTATCGATGAGCGTAAGCTGGTGTATGGCGAGTGGAGCCAGATACGTGAGCAGGTGGGTAAGAAACATGATATATCTTCGCTGGTAAGCAGTTATGAGATGTATCGTGACATCATCTTCGGCAACAATCGACGCCAGGAACTCCTGCCTTTCCGCAAGTATGCCATTGTAGAGAGTGCTAAGTACCAGAATATCCCTCGTACCATCCAGAATGTTTTCCTCAACACCAAGTTGGATGCCGATTTCATCAAGAATACCATCATCCGCTCAATGAGTGATGAGGATAACAGCATTGACCTCAACTTTTATCGTGAACAGATTAAGGAGTTTGAACAGGAATATAAGGACGTGAGCCTCTGGACGAAGAAGGAGAAGAATGGCGAGGTTCTGGTTCGCAGGATGGCTGATAAGGTGATAGATGCTTATCGCACCTTACTGAATAATCGGCGAAGGATTAGTGAGGGGCGTAAGGAACTCAATTATGCAGAGCGTGTGGTCCAGGAACTCCTGCCACAATATCGTCTTGATATTCAAGAAAGTGAAGCGGAGTGTAATCGGGTTAATCGCCTGATAAGTGAGGAACAGGAAAAATATGGAAAGGAGCGTGATAAACTCTCTCGTGAATTGGGAGTGCTTGATGCGCAGCTAAAGAAAACTTCCGCCAAGCGCAAGCATTATGAGGAAATTCATATAGAAGATATCTTGCAGCGAGTAGAGCAGGAAACCATCATAGAAGATGAGCGCAGGCGACAGGAAGCGATGAAGGCAGAACTGGAGAAATCCTATCAGAACGTGGTGGATAAGTATAAGGCTCTGCTCGAACAGCTGGATATGGATTTGCGTGCTTTCAGAAACAGCAAGACCACCTTGCTCAATGAACATCAGGCAGCCTTGATGACCCAGAAGGAAGTCCTGATGCAGGAATGGAGAAAGGCTGAAATGGAAACCCGTGAGGTGTTCAGGGAAAAAACTTCGTCTGTGGATGAGATGATTGCGCAACTGGTGCATGAGGAAACTGCCTTGAAAATTCAGAAGACGAAGGTGGCTCACGAGAATCCTTTTGCCCAGGAGATGGAGACGAACGAAAAGGAGTTTGCCGAATTTACAGCCAGAAGATTTCATGTTGAAACCGAGATAAAGGAAGTGGAACTGCGCATTGAAACCTTGCGCCAGGAAGCCGAGAAGGAATTGGAGATAGCAGATTTGAAATACCAGGCGTCGCTCGATGAACCCAAGAAGCAGAAAGCTGATGTTGAGGCTGAAATCAGAAAAATTCAGAATCTCCTGGAGAAGAGCAAAGGCTCGTTTTCCGAATGGCTCGACCAGAACAGAAAGGGATGGCAGGAGAATATCGGAAAAGTGGTAGATGAGGAGGCGATACTATATAATAATGTATTGAATCCGCAATTGGTTGCCGATTCTTCGTCATCATTATCTTCTTCGTCTCCATCGTCTTCATCTTCATCATCAACCTCTGCTTCTCTCTATGGCGTAAGCATCAATCTGGCAGCTGTAGAGCGAAAATTCAGAACTCCCAAGGAATTAAAGGAGCAACTCGCAGAAAAAGAACAGCTTCGTGCAGGCATCATCAAGCTGCTGAATGATTTACAGAACCAGCATGAGGAGGACAATAAAAACTTGAAGGGGAAATATCAGCTTCAGATAAGAAAGCTGAATGAATCGCTTTATGCTAACAAGGCAGAAATACAACTGTTGCCTCAGACGGAAAAGAAGCTCAAGATGCAATTGCTGGAGTTGAAAAACCGTTTGGAGAAATGGCGCAGCCAGCAACTGTCTGAATTGGAAGATAAGAAGAATGCGCTGGTTGCCGATAAGGTGAAAAAGGAAGAACTGAAGCACCAGCTGGAGACGGATTTGCAGCGCAAACTGAAAGCGCATCAGGCGGAATACAACCGGCAGGTTAAGGTGGAGACTCAGAAATATGAAGTCTTTGCCCAGGATATTCGTACCCAAATAGAAAATAAGCAGAACCAGATGGATGCCAGCAGGCAGGAAATCATGAAAGCACAGCACGATGAACTGCATGGTAAGGGTATGGATACCCAGGCTTTGGATGCTTACAACAAGCGCATAGCAGAACTGGATGCTGAATTGGCGTTTATCAGGAAGAATCGTGATGTGGTGGCGGTTTACCGAAACGACAAGATTGAACTCTTTGACCAGGAATCTTCCGTAAGACAGGAACGGAAAAACAAGGCTGAGGCTTTGATGACGATTGAAGATAAATTCTGGCAGCGCAGTGAACGACTCAAGCTGCAATTGTCTGTGGCACAGGAAAAACTGGCTAAGCAGCAGGCTGCTTTAAGAAAGCTGGAGGCGGGTTTGAATGCAGTAAAGAACTTCCGGAGCGATGCAACCTTGTGCCCGTTGGGTAGTAGTGAGATAGGGGAGAAAATCACCACCAAGGATTGTCTTGCCATCGTAGAAGAGCTGAAGCGCCAGATATATGAGGATAGCCGTACGCTCGACAATTTCAAGAAGCAATCGCAGCAGTTCCTGGGTATGTTTTCTGCTCACAACACCTTCCACTTCAATGTAAGTCCGGTGACAGAAGAGGAGTTCATCGCCTTCGCATCCAATCTCTGCGAGTTTGTGGATAATGATAAAATCTCGGAATATCAGAAGCGCATCAGTGGAAGATATACCGACATCATCTTCCGAATCTCCAAGGAGGTGGGTGATCTTACCCGAAGGGAAGGCGATATAGGCAAGACCATCAACGACATCAATCGCGATTTCGAGGAGCGGAATTTCGCAGGTGTTATTAGGGAAATCGCCTTGCGCCCGCTGAAGAGCAACGACCAGCTGATGATCCTTCTCTTGCGAATCAGAGACTTTGCGGAAGAGAATCAGTTCAATATGGGAGAGATGGATCTCTTTGCCACCGAGTCACGCCAGGATGTGAATGCCAAGGCGGTAAAATATCTGCTTGCTTTCATGAAGGGGCTTCTGGATGAGCCTAACCGCAAGCAGTTGCAGGTGGCAGATACCTTTAAGTTGGAGTTTCGCATCAAGGAAAATGATAATGATACGGGATGGGTAGAGAAGATAGCAAATGTGGGCTCTGATGGCACCGACATTCTGATGAAGGCGATGGTTAACATCATGCTCATCAACGTGTTTAAGGAGAAGGCATCGAAGAAATCGGGCGATTTCAAGATTCATTGCATGATGGATGAGATAGGCAAGTTGCATCCTAACAATGTGAAGGGAATCCTCGACTTTGCCAATCGCCGCAACATCCTGCTGGTAAACAGTTCGCCAACTACCTATAATGTGGAGGATTACAAATACACCTATCTGCTCAGCAAGGACAATAGGGCAAATACAAAGGTGACTCAATTAATCAAGAGATTATAAAACCTCTCGTGTATGGAAATATCGACTGATATGATATACTGGATAAAATGAAATACTGGATGATATGGAAAAGTTAGGATTGGGCGATGCCCGACAGATATTGTCAATGTTGAAGGGTGAGGAGATAGCTTCGTCGAAACTGTCTGCTCGCCTCACGGCTTTGCTGAGGCAGGAAGGGCTCCTGATGTTGAAGAACAATGGCAGTAGATGCAAATATCGCATAGCCGAGGCCATGCGAGAGAGTTGCCGTACCTTATTGGTTCAGGATTTTGGCTTGAAATGTTCTTTAGAAGAATGGATTTCCGCTTCTTCCTCTATGCAGACGAGGGCTGATATGGTTAGGATGGTGGGTGATTCAAAGGCTAAGAAGGTGAATACATTTCGTGGCTTTCTGGTAGATTGCTATGTTCAGATAGATGCTATGCTTGATGGAAAGCCATTCATACTTCATCCGATGGAGGGCAGTTCCGTTTTCATCAATCAGCCGGAGCGTTTCGAGATACCGGAAGACGTGATAGTTGTGGGTATGGAGAATGCTGAGAATTTCATGCAGATTCGGTTGCAGCGTTGGCTTTTCGATGCCCAGTTTCCTGGCAGGCAGCTCCTGTTTGTCTGCCGTTATCCACAGGAAAACCTGGAGAACCTCAGGTCATGGCTTCTCCGCATTCCCAATCGTTACGTTCATTTCGGCGATTTCGATTTGGCAGGAGTTCATATCTATCTTTCGGAGTTTTATGCCCATCTGGGTGATAGGTCTTCCTTCCTGGTGCCATCTGATATCGAGGAAAGATTGGCCGAAGGTAATGCCACGCTTTATGACCAGCAATATGCTAAATTCAAGAATATGGCAGTAACGGATATCCGCCTACAGCCGCTGGTCAATATGATTCATCATTATCGCAGGGGATATGAGCAGGAAGGATACATTAAGTAATTAACCCCTACTTCTTAAATAGTAATCAGTTGTTTATAGTGCGATACATTCTATAGTATGCGTATATATAAACGAGTGTGTTGGAAAAAGCAGAGAACATATTGACACAGGTGAAGGCTGTAGGATGACTGATTCCCAATAGATAAAATATAGTGGTTGGGAGGATGTTTACACATATCAGCCATACGATGAAAACCAGGATAAGTGCTGTACCCAGTTTGTGCATGCTTCCTTTATGTTTTCTTCCTAAATGGCAACCGGCAATCAGTGATGCGATGACAGAGAGCAAGCCGATGCTGCTTTCTGTCCAAGTGAGGATAGTTGCAGTCCTGGTTATCAAGCCATCTTGTGTCATGGGTATTAGGTTGAACTTAAAACATATTGACAGGACGAATGAAAACACATAGTAAAATACCATCACCTCGCAGCAACGTCGCAGCAACTTTTCGTTTCTTGGTTGTATTAATCGGAATATTCCCCATAATGCTATGGCGGCAAGCATTAATACCCATTGTTTGATGGTGAGTAAGATGGATGGAATGTTGACTGCAACACCAAGACTTCCACAAACCGTGTTTACGAGTGAAAGAATCGCAAAAAAACAGTATGCATACATGGCATATTGAGCCATGCGTTTTTTTCTGTTATGTCGTTTTTTCATACAATAATCTTAATAAAGAAGTTTTTATACTCTTGCGGCATTATTTATCCAAAAACGCCGCATATTTTGCGGCAAAGATACGAAGAAAACGCCGCGTCACCAAATTAATTAGGTTATATTTTGACGTTTTATGCTTTTCCTTTTAGAGAAAAGCAGAATGTCAAGACCAATAAAAACTCTTTTAAAAATATAACGTATCATCTTGAATATCAGAATTTATTGCTATCTTTACGTGGTAAATACTAATAATTCTGCGGCGCTATTTACTAATAACCATACGTGGATAAATACTAATTTACTGATAATACTCGCTATATAGAATTATTTAAGGGATGCTACTAATCGGAGCATCCCTTAAACTCAATTTATTTAATGGTGAAGTCAAAGACTTTCTTACTGCCTGAGTTCTTCATCCCATTACTGGTATTGCCTTGCTTATTGTTGTAAGTAAGACAGTATTCTCCAGGCTGTCCTTCTACTGTCAAGTCATAAACGTTATCAGAAACTTTTTTCACTTCTAATTTTACAGATTTATCTTCTTTGGCACCTTCAATCCTGTTGGAATGAACAATAGCACTGGTCATTTGTCTGCCTTTTCCTACAGACTTAAATTTTACCACAAAGAAATCGTCTATGCTATAGTCACTGGAGAACATATCATAATACTCAGAGATACTATTTCTATCATGCGTGAAATAAATGCGAAAAGTAGCCTTGCCACCAACAAAAGCATAAGGCGAAGTCTTACCTTCGAACGTGATAAGTTCCTTGTCTTTAAACGGATTGATATATCCAGTTCTTTCTATTTCTTTGAAGTCTATATGCTTCATAGCAACAAGACTGTTATCTATGTTAGCATAGATACCAACAGAATCCATTCTGAGCTTACTAAGAGCTGTTTGATTGAAGTCTATACCAG
>OLSX01001317.1_pt1 | contig 23648 bp, 18 predicted proteins | sample 1673141 | NCBI WGS metagenome assembly OLSX01 (sample SAMEA3136759, study PRJEB25190) | human gut metagenome | biome: human gut; feature: human-associated habitat; material: faeces | place: Austria | collected 2013
AAAATACAGAAACGAGCAGAAGTCCGCTCGTTTCCATATTGTTACCTATATTATAAAGGCAAACGCCTAACTTCTTGATATTCAACCAAAGTCCAATTTAGTGTGAGTTAGTTTTGTTAACAAATTAATGCAAAAAGTCATTTTATATACAAAAGAAAAATTGATTTTTTCTTGGGTGATTCGAGAAAAAAGGCGATAGGTGTACTAAATCTTATTGATTCAAGAGTTAGTGCACCTATCGCCTTTTTTGAGTATTCCAAGATAAGCTCTATGAAAAGAGACTTACTTGATCTTCACTTCTATCTTAGCCTTGGCTGCATCAGCGCTGGAGCCGCCAACAAATACCTGGTAAGTGCCAGGAACCACACGGATGGTGTTGGTCTGGGCATCCCAACCCTCGAAACTCTTGCGAGGAAGATCGATGCTCACCATCTGGCGCTCGCCAGCCTTCAAAGACACACGCTTGAATGCCTTGAGACTCTTGATAGGTCCATCCACGTCATCCACACGCTTGATATAAACCTGCGCAACTTCGGTACCCTCACGCTTGCCCGTATTCTGCAAGGAGAACATCAGCTTGTAATCAGCAGCCTTGCTGCAACGCTTCCTGCTCTTCACCTGCATCAGGGTAGGTTTGCCATACTCGAAAGAGGTATAACTCAAACCGTAACCGAATGGGAACAAAGGCTCACCCTTGAAATAACGATAGGTACGATTCTTCATCGTATAATCGAGGAAATCTGGAAGATCGTTCACACTCTTATAGAAGGTAACCGGAAGCTTGCCCGATGGATTCACCTCGCCAAAGAGAACCTTGGCTACAGCCTCACCACCCCGTTCACCAGGATACCATGCCTGAAGGATTGCCTCGGCATTTTCCGTCTCAGGAACCATGGCGATGGCACCTCCCGAACAGTTGACAAAGACAACACGCTTGCCTGCCTGATGCAGCATGGCGATGACCTGGCGCTGAGCCTTCGGCAACTCCAGGTCGGTTCTGTCGCCGCCCTTGAATCCCGGTTCCTCAATCTCAAGCTGTTCTCCCTCCAGATTTGGAGAGATACCGCCTACGAATACCACGGCATCCGCATCGCCCACCTCTGCCAGAATCTGCTCGCTGGTAGGCATCGAAGTCTTCAGGATATCAAACTGCATCACAGCCACATCTTCCCTCTGGGTATAATCTATCTGAATCTTGACCGGCTTGCCTGCTTTCAGAGAGAGCGGTTTGATGATAGGTGCCACACGACCCCAACACTCCCTCATGTTCACGATGGTATCGCCATCCACTATCAGGCGGCAACCGTCATCAATACCCATATTGATGGTAAGATCCTCATCCCTATCAGGAGTCAATACTCCCTCATAGCGGGCAGAGAAATGAGTAAGATTCACACCCGGTGCAAACACGGTGTTACCACCATTGCTCAGATTGATGGCTGTCTTCATCACATCCGTAGCCACCGGCTCACCCTTCTGTTCCTGATTGTTCCAATAGGTAGCCTTCATTCCCTCACGGAATAGGTTGAAACGGCTTTCCTGCACCTCGTTTCTTGTCAAGGTACAAGCCGGAACATACTTCACCTCTGCCCCCTTCATATAGTTGCGGATGCCCTGGAGGATGGTGGTAGAACTGGTAGGATAACCCGAATAGTTGCCTCGCAGCATGATGGAGTCATTGGCATTAGGTCCCATCACCACAATCTTCTGATTGCGGTTCAAAGGCAGCAGCTGGTTTCTGTTCTGAAGAAGTACGATGCCTTCTTCAGCTATCTTTTCAGCCAGATCCTTATGAGCCTTGCAGGCGATGACGTTCTCCGGAATCTGAGTCCATGACACGGTTTCATCCTTATCGAAATCGCCGAGCTTGAAACGAGCCACCAGCAGGCGCTTCAGGCTCTGGTTTACCTTATCTTCATTGACCATTCCTGCCTTCACAGCTTTCGGAATAGTACGATAGGCACTGCCGCATTCCAGGTCGGTACCGGCATTCACAGCCTGGGCAGTTGCCTCGGTAGCAGTCTTTGCCGTACCGTGATAGCCCGGCATATAGAAATCGTTGACTGCTCCACAATCGGAAGTAATCAATCCCTTGAATCCCCATTCTTCTCTGAGAATCTGGCGCTCAAACTTGGCATTGGAGCAGCAAGGAGCACCATCTATACGCTGATAGGCACACATCACCTCAGCCACATGTCCATCCTGTACCAGCGACTTGAAGGCAGGGAGATAAGTCTCCCACAAATCCCGGGCTGGCAGATTCTCCAGATTGAAGACGTGGCGATTCCACTCCGGACCGCTATGCACGGCGAAATGCTTGGCACAAGCCAGCGTCTTGACATACTGGGGAGCCTTAGACTGATCAGAAGCCGGAACGCCAGGAGCCGCCAGCGGTTTGCCGTCAAACGACTGTCCCTGCAGACCATTTACCACGGCAAGTCCCATACGTGTGGTGAGATAAGGATCTTCGCCATAAGTCTCCTGTCCGCGTCCCCATCTAGGATCACGGAAGATATTGACATTCGGAGACCAGAAGCTCAGACTCTGATATCTCTTTACATTACCCGACTTCTTCGCTACCTGCGCCTTGGCTCTCGCCTCATCGCTTACGGCAGTAAACACCTGATAGAGCAAGGCATCATCCCAGGAAGAAGCCATGTGCATGGTGATAGGGAAAACCGTGGCATATCCGTTGCGTGCCACACCATGCAGCGCCTCGTTCCACCATTGAAACTGGGGGATACCCAGTCGGGAGATGGCAGGCGAAACATCCATCATCAGTTTCGTCTTCTCCTCCAGGGTCAGACGTGAAAGCAAGTCATTGGCTCTTGCCTCGGCAGAAAGGTTAGGGTTCTGATAAGGCAACAGCTGACTGGCTGGCTGTTGGGCGTGAGCTGAGAGCACCAGAGCGGACAGCATAGCCAATGTAAGTATTTGTTTCTTCATAACTACTATTGTTAGTACGTAAATATTATATAGATTCGTTTTAATATGCAAAAATACATATTTTTCCTGAATTCAGAGATAGATGAAGTGTTAAAAAACTCAACTAGTTTCCATTTTTATGTGATTACTTCCTAATTTTTCGATTCATTTAAACAATTAAGCCCTTTTTCCTTGCTGATTCCAAATATTAGTGCTAACTTTGCACTCTGAAACAACACTATCTTTTTAGAAGACAAAGATACAAGTAAGAAAGTAAGAAAGATACAACAAGACAGTAAGATCGCAATGACATGGAAAAGATTCTAATAGTTGAAGACGACATCGCATTTGGAACCATGATTCAGACATGGCTCAGAAAGAAGGGATTCGAGGTGGAGAAAACTACTTCGGTCAAGGCCGCCATACAGGTTTGCGAGGAGGCAGAAAGAGGATTCGATCTGGTATTATCAGACCTCCGCCTTCCCGACCACGACGGCATCTTCCTGCTGCAATGGATGAGAAAGCATGGCGTGCAGGTGCCTTTCATCGTGATGACCAGCTATGCAGAAATTCAGAATGTGGTGCTCGCCATGAAATCGGGCGCTACCGATTATGTGGCAAAGCCTTTCCATCCGGAAATCCTTCTGGATAAGATCAAGGAAGCTATCAAGACTCCGAAAAAACAGGATCAGTATGCAGCCTCAGCAGATAGTCAGCGTTCCTCAGACACAAATTCTACTCCTACAGACGCAGCACCTGGCAAGCAGGCAGGAAACCAGGCATCATCTACCAATGGGGATGTACCCAAATACCTGGAAGGTGAAAGCGAGGCTTCACGCAAGCTCTACAGTTTCGTTTCGCTGGTGGCCCCTACCCCTATGTCGGTACTCATCCTGGGTGCCAGCGGTACAGGTAAGGAATATGTGGCTAGAAGAATCCATGAACTCAGCACAAGAGCCAATAAACCTTTCTTCGCACTCGACTGCGGTGCCATCCCTAAAGAAGTGGCGGCATCAGAATTCTTCGGTCATGTGAAGGGATCGTTTACAGGTGCTGACCAGGACAAAAAAGGTGCTTTCGAGATTGCCAACGGAGGAACTCTCTTCCTCGATGAGATGGGAAACCTGAACTATGAAGTACAGGTGCAGCTGCTCCGTGCCCTCCAGGAAAGAAAAATCCGTCCGGTGGGAAGCAACAAGGAAATAGATATCGATATCCGACTGGTATGCGCTACCAATGAGAATCTGGCTCAACGCGTGGCAGAAGGCAACTTCCGTGAAGACCTCTACCACCGCATCAATGAGTTTACCATCTACATGCCGGAGCTGAAAGACCGTGGTGCCGACCTCTTCCTCTTTGCCGACCTCTTTATCAAGCACGCCAACAAGGAGCTGAACAGAAATGTGGAAGGACTCGACGGCAAAGCCAAGGAGCGAATTGCCGCCTACAACTGGCCGGGCAACCTGCGAGAATTGAACAATGTGATGAAACGAGCTACCCTGCTCGCCACCGGAAGATACATCGGAGTAACCGAACTGGAACAGAGTATGGCACATATCCAGCCACAAGCCCCAACCGCCCTGCACGATGAGGAAACAGAACTGCAGAGAATAGAAGCTGCGCTGAAAGCAGCAGGTGGCAACAAGAGTAAGGCTGCACAATTGCTCGCCGTAGATAGAAAGACACTCTACAATAAGATGAAGAAATACGGTATCTGATAGAAAGAAGTACGGCTTTTGATGATATGGGAAAATGGGGAAAATGGGGAATCTGATGACCATTCCCCAACTTTTTGGGGAATAATTCCACACTAGTTCCACACTTTCCACAATGTAGAATTCTGGCACAAAGAGCAATTACAATTGATAATCAAGCAATTAGATAATTCTTTCGTTTTTTGGCACGTAGATTGTGATATTAGAAAGTGAACACGCCAATGAGCGGTAACGCAAGCAAGGCTGTTCACAAAGAAAGTAATAAATATAATATTCACAATAAAAAAACAAAAGATTATGAAAAAGTTAGTTTTCGCAGCTATCGCTGCCATGGTTATGGTTTCAGTGAGCAATGTATTCGCCAGCAACAAGATGGCAAGTGTATCATCAGTAGCTCCAGTTGACACAGTAGCTCCAGCGGAACCAGCTGCTCCAGCAGACACAACAGTAGAGAAAGAGACTCCAGCAGAGACACCAGCTGAAACTCCAGCAGAGACTCCAGCAGACTCTACAGCAACAGATTCTACTGTAGCAGAGTAATATCACCTTTAAAAAATAGTAATTAACAGAGGAAAAGATAGAATAACACTAGTAATTACGCGTCGCTTTCAATCAGGCAGGAGACTAATGATAGAATTCATTGGTCTCCTGACTTGTTTTTAGCCCTTTTGTTTTCTAATATCATTTTTTTGCATTAACTTTGCAAACAAATATCTATTGAGCAAGATATCAGTCTGCTCATCAATTTTAAACGATTTCTCATGCACAAGAACAATATTCCTCTCAAGGTAGCCCTCGGATATAGCGCCATTGCCATTATCATGATTCTGGCAATCAGTCTGGTGTATAGCAACACCAAGAGCATCAATGCCATCAATGAAGCTTCGCGCGAGTATATCCAGAAAAGGGGTGCCGCCGATAGTACCATCTCTTCCCTGCTCAAAGAGGAGCAGAGAAACCTGAAACAACTGTCTGATGTCATGGCAGGAAGACCTACCCAAAACTATCTGCAGAATAAGGTGAAGAATCTGAATACGGGAAAGGATTCCATACTGGTTCACTCCAAGGCGCCGCAAACCCACGAGGCAAAAAAGACTACGGTAGAGGTTTTGAAGACCCGAAGGGGATTCTTCCGCCGACTCGCCGATGCCTTCAAGAAGGAGCACGCCGAAACCTTGAGCGTAAAACAGGACAGCAACCGGGCTGTCATCGATTCTGTTACCACCCCAGTAAACGTGGCGGAAAACGTGGCAAACATCCTAGAACAAATAGACAAGAAGGAGAAAGTGGAAACGCAAGACCACAAGCAGAGCATCAATAGGGAGATGGAAGAGCTGAAGATGGTGAGTGCCAAACTCGCCCTGCGCTCCGCCAAACATCTGAGCGATGTACACCAGCGTGAAAAAGACAACATGCAGGAAGCCATCAAGAAGGCGATGGAAGCAAGAAAGCATCTGTTGTGGCAGATGGAACTGCTCGCCATCGTAGCCTTCTTTGCCATCGTCATCATGATCTGGTTTATCTGGCGCGATGCCAGAAAAGAGCGCATCTATCGGGAAAACCTGGAGGCTGCCAACGAGGAAATCCAGCGTATCATGAACCAGCGCGAACGCCTGCTCCTCACCATCACCCACGATATCAAGGCGCCAGCTGCCTCTATCTCGGGCTTCATCGATCTGATGAAAGATTACGTCAGCAATCCTCAAGGCCTCGAATGCCTCCAGAACATCAAGAACTCTGCTGCTCATCTTTCACATCTCGTTGCCTCGCTGCTCGATTATCATCAGTTGGAGAACGGACTGATGAAGGTTCAGCCTACCTCTTTCTCACCGGCACAACTGGTAGCAGAATCGGTAGAGGGAATGAAATTGAGAGCCGAAGAGAAAGGATTGGCGATTTCGTTCGAATGCAAGATGAAGGGGATGGGAACTTCGGATTCTTCGGGAACTTCGGATTCTCCAATGAAGAAGAAATTCTTCCGTGCTGATGCCTTCCGCATTCGGCAGATATTGGATAATCTGGTAAGCAACGCCATCAAATATACCGACCGGGGCAGCGTTACCATCCAGGCACAGGTTTCAGAAATCCTGGGCAAGCCTACGCTTACCCTGAGCGTAAAGGATACGGGAAAGGGAATGACCGATGAGGAGAAACAGAAGGTGTTCCAGGCGTTTACGAGATTGAAGAGCGCCCAGGGCATCGAGGGTACCGGTTTGGGATTGTCCATCACCCAGGAACTGGTTTCACTGCTTGACGGAGAAATCATCCTCCACTCTACCCTGGGCAAAGGTTCTACCTTCATCATCACCATCCCTATCGAGCCAGCACCAATGGAGGAGTCTCAGGAAATGGCTCCATCAGAAGTTAAGCATGATCCTTCTCCCGATTCTGCTCAAGATAAGGAAGGACAGAATTCCGGCAGCCATCAGGTTACTGATATAAAGAAGAAGCCGGAATTTGCCAACCACAAGATTCTGATTCTGGATGATGACAAGCTGCAGCTCCAGCTTCTCCAGGAGATGTTGCGCCGCATCGTAGGCGACACCTGGCAGGTTTTCGCCTGCAATCATGTGATGGATGCCCTCACCACACTACATAACGAACAGCCTGCCCTGATGCTGATGGATATCGAAATGCCGGAGATGAACGGCATGGATATGATTGCCCACATCAACCATACCAAGATGATGGTGGTAGCGATGACGGCTCACGATACAAGCATCTTAGGACAGCTCCTGAAAGCAGGCTTTGATGATTGCCTGTTCAAGCCATTCTGTATGGAGAAACTGTCTGATATCCTGGGAATAGAGTCCCAGCCTCAACAGGATGCTCAGCCAGAAACTCCATTCCAGCCAGATTCTTCATCCCAGCAGAAATCCAACCCTCAACTGGATGCTCTCCTCGCTTTTGCCGGAGGCGACGAAGAAGCGGCAAAGGAAATTCTCGATACCGTGAAGCAGGAACTTGCCGCACACCTCGAGAACCTGAAAGAAGCCATAGAAGAGGAATTCTTATCTACCGACCGCATAGGAAAGGCGGCACATAAGCTCCTCCCTATCGCCACCATGATGCAGATGGGATGCCTCGAAGAACTCAAGGCGCTGTCACCTGAATACATCGGCGAGATAGAAGAAGCCGAGATCAGAGAAAAACTGAAGGTTGTGATTACGACCTTATCTGCTGCGGTGTCAGACCTGTATGCTTCTTGAAATATCGGCAGAAGAAACTGACGTCGGCGAAATGAAACTCCCAGGCCATCTCCTTGATGCTTTGCGTAGTTCGCTTAAGATGCATCTTGAGCTGCAGAATCACGTATTGGTCGATGATGGTCTTGGGGGTATGCCCCGTCACCTGACTCACAATGTTGGTGAGATATTTCGAGGAGATATTCATCTGGGCAGCATAACAGTTCACATCCCTTGAAATCTTGTAATCCTTCTCCAGAAGCATCATAAACCGATTGAACAGTTCTCTTACGCGATACGATTTTACTTCATCTGGCCGGTATTGCGGATTGCGCTGAAGATACTCATGAAAACCGATGAAGAACGCCTTCAACTGGCATAATACCAGCTGCGAGATGCAGGTACACTCCGACTGGTCGAAATATACCTTCAATAAGCCAAACATCCCATTGATGATGTTTGTTACTACGGGGGTATCCTGCCGGCAGCGGTCTTTCCGCAAGGAAGAATACACCGTCTGCTCCAGCTGCAAGCTTGCTTCGCGAAGTAAGGAAGGATTATATTTCAGGATTTCGACTTGGAAGCTGTTCGCAGTTTGAGGGGATTTGCAATCCCCGTTTTCAGTTTCTGGGGATTTGCAATCCCCATTTTCTGTTTGAGGGGATTTGAAATCCCCGTCAATCTTCAATTCTACTACATCATTCGGGAAGAGCGTAATCACCGCCCCCTCATAAAGTTCCCAATCCTTATAATTCACATTCAGCATCGCCTTTCCTTTTCGGCAAATCAATATTGCTCCGTAAGTCAAAACTTGCGGACCCTCCTGCCATTCCTCCAAACCAGAGCGAAAAAGGCTTGCTTCCTGATAACTGCTTAATTCTGATAATTCCATCTACACCTTATTATATATAGAGTTATTATATCTCTTTATTCCTATTTCGGTTGCAAAATTACACAAAATATGTGATATAAAAGAACTATTATTCCCAAATCGTCCATCCACTGCGAAATATTTAAAGCGATTGTTCGCTCAAAACTCCGTACCTTTGCACCCGAAATTCAAAAAGTAATGATCAATGATTAAGAACATCTTATTTGTAAGCCTTCTGCTTGCAGGAGGAACCCATTGGGCTTCGGCTCAATCACAAACCACCGTAGGGGCGGCTGCTTCCTTGCCTGCCAGCAAGAAAGAAAACATGACCATCAGCCAACTCTTCCAGAAGGTGGAGGATAACAGCAAGAGCCTTCGCACTTCATTATCAGGAGTAGAAGCAGCACATCTCGGCATCGAAGCGGCCAAAAGCAAGAAACTGCCCGACCTCGATGCTTCCCTCTCATTCAGCTACATCGGCAATGCGCTGATTACCGACCGTAACTTCAGCAACGTTCACGGCTTGAAATCTCCACATTTCGGCAACAACTTCGCCTTCCAGGCTCAGCAGGTGGTTTATGCCGGTGGAGCCATCAATGCAGGCATCAAGCTCGCCGAACTCGGAAAGCAGCAGGCAGAGGTTGGCGTGAAACTCACCCGACAGCAGATTCGCTTCATCGCCCTGGGGCAATATCTCGACCTCTATAAGATAGACAACCGCATCAAGGTGTATGAAAAGAACATCGAGTTGACCCGCCAGCTCATCGACGACATCAAGGAGAAACAGACGCACGGCATGGCGCTGAAGAATGACATCACCCGATACGAACTCCAGATGGAAAGCCTCAAACTCGGTCTTACGGCGCTCCGAAACAACCGGAGCATCCTGAACCATCAGCTTTGCAATACCCTAGGAATGAACCAGGGAAACCTGAAGAAAGAAGGAAGCCAGATGAACCAAACAAGCCAGGAGATTCAGATTATCCCCGATGCTACTATCGCTGACAAGACCTACGGCAAGGAGGGCGAGGCTTACTGGCAGACGGCAGGCACCCTGAATTCCCCACTCCTGGAGCAGAGCAACAACGCCATCCGCATCGCCGAACAGAAAGAAAGGATTGCCAAGAGCGATCTTCTGCCAAAGGTAGCTTTCGTTGCCGCAGATAACTTCGATGGACCTATCCTCTTCGAATTGCCACCTATTGATAAGAACCTCAACGTCTGGTATGTGGGCGTAGGCGTGAAATATAGCCTCAGCTCTCTCTTCAAGAGCAACAAGCGAATCAAGCAGGCTGCCGTGGAAACCCGACAGGCAAAAGAGGCACATGCCGTTCAGGCAGAGCAGCTCAACAATAATGTGCAGGCAGCCTACGTGCAGTATCAGCAAACCTTCGTGGAATTGGAAACGCAGCTGAAGAGCGTGGAGCTGGCACAGCAGAACTACGACGTGATGAATGCCCGCTATCTCAGCCAGCTCGCTCTGGTTACGGATATGGTGGATGCCTCCAACCTCAAGCTCAATGCCGAGCTCAGCGAGGTGGATGCCCGCATCAACATTGTCTATGCCTACTATCGCATGAAGTACGTGGCAGGAGAAATTTAGAAACAATAAAATAAATAAAGCAATGAACAAGAAGATTATCAAGAGAATATATAATGTAGTGATTATCCTCCTTTTTCTGGGAGCTATCGGCTGGTGCTTCAGCCATTTCTATCATGGCAGCGATGTAGCTTACACCGATGATGCACAGGTAAACCGCCATATCACCCCTATCAACACCCGTGTACCGGGATTCATCAAGGAGATTCGTTTCAACGATTATCAGCACGTCAAGAAGGGCGATACCCTTGTTATCATCGAGGATGCTGAGTTCCGCCTGCATGTAGCTCAGGCAGAGGCAGGCTTGCGTGGATCCAAGTCAAGTTCTTCGGTAGTTACAGCCAGCATGGGTACTACCAATACCAATGTGCAGACAGCAGCTGCCGGCATCGAGGAGGCTCGTGTGGATATGATGAATGCCAAACAGGACTTCGACCGTTTTGCGGCTTTGATGAAGAAGGATGCGGTAACCCGTCAGCAATACGACAATGCTTATGCCCGCTATCTGGGAGCCAAGGCACGTTATGAGCAGGCAAGCAGCCGCAAGGCTAGCGCCGCATCAGTTCGCAACGTACAGACCCAGCAGCTCGGCGGTTCACGTGCCGGAGAGAGCGTGGCAGAGGCACAGCTCAACCTGGCTCGCCTCAATCTTTCTTATACCGTAATCGTGGCTACCTGCGATGGCGTGATGGGAAGAAAGGATATTCACGAAGGCCAGTTGGTACAGCCTGGTCAGATGCTCGCCCGCATCGTGGATGACAATGATGTCTGGGTGGTAGCCAACTATCGTGAGACTCAGATGGACGGCATCACCGTGGGCAAGACTGTAGATTTCACCGCCGATGCCATCCCAGGTGTAGTATTCCATGGCAAGGTAGAAGCCCTTTCTGCCGCAGCCGGTAATGCCTATTCCATGATTCCTGTGGATAATGCCACCGGCAACTTCGTAAAGGTAGAGCAGCGTGTACCTGTTCGCATCGCCCTTACCAAGGACAATAACCCGAAACAGATAGCCTTGCTCCGTGCCGGACTGAACGTAGAAACCAAGGTTCACATTAAATAGAATGTTCTATAAATTATAAACTATAAATTATAGAAAATGCCAGGACCTCCTATGTTACAGGGACCCTTCCGGGTTCCTTCGTTCAATGGATATATTCCTCGCCGGTTACAGCCATGGATTTATCTCCTCTTCGCCTTCACCTTCCTAATGTCGGGCGGTATCTATGGAGGAGCCATGAGCCAGGTGATGGGCGAGTACAGTTTGATGAGAGAAGACGTGCTCATGATCATCATGTTCAACGTGGTGGGCGTGGCGATGCCATTCCCCTTCCTCTTCAAGATGAAGTTCCACTTTACCAACCGCCAGCTCCTGCTAAATGCGGCACTGGTAGTGGCAACCTGCAATTTCCTCATCATGTGGACCGACTCGGTACCCTTGATGTGCATTCTCGCTTACATCGCAGGCTTCTTCAAGCTCTGCGGAACCTTTGAATGTATGAGCACCATCCAGTTGTGGATGACCTCCAAGCGCGATTTCACAATCTTCTTCCCCCTGCTCTATTGCATCGTTTTGGGAAACATGTTCCTCTCACCTTGGGTCACCGAACACCTGATTTATATCTATCAGGATTGGCGCATCATCAACTGGGCGATGACGGGAGCCCTGCTTCTGGTGGCACTCATCGTGTACGTCACCACCCACGACTTCCGCTTCATGAAACCCCTGCCCTTCATCAGTCTCGACTATCTGGGCTGCCTCCTGTGGTCGGCATGGATGCTGGAGTTCATCTTCTTCTTCACCTACGGCGAGCACTACAACTGGCTCGATTCGAAGATCATGCAGATGGATGTATTGCTCTTTATATTTACCGGATATTTCTGCATCCAGCGAATGTTTCACATCCGTCACCCTTACATCGAGCCGGCGGCGTGGAAGTATAAGCGACTCATCCCGCTGCTCATCCTCTTCGCCTTCGTAGAGTTTATGGGCAGTACGCCTAAAGTGCTGCAAACCGCCTTTACGGGTGGCGTGCTGCATTTCGGCAACATCACCACCAATGTGCTCAACTTCGTGGAATGGGTGGGTGCCCTTGCCGGATGCCTTTTCTGCCTTTTCTGGTGCAAGGTGCTCCATCAGAAATATACCCGACTGCTCACGATAGGTGTGGCAACGATGGTATGTTATCCTGTGATGATGTATTTCCTCATCGATCCGGGTCTTAACATCGAGGCGCTCTATCTGCCCTGTTTTCTCAGGAGTTTCGGCAACGCCATCTTCTTCTGCATGCTCACCGTGTATCTGGAAGAACTGATGCCGTTCCAGCATTTCTTCATGGGATTGACGATGGCAGGCATCATCCGCAATGGTCCGATGTCGGCAATGTGTTCAGGTCTGTACAGTTTCGGGCTCCGTTATCAGATGGCAGACAACATGTCGCGCGGTTTGCCCTACGATGCCACCAATCTTCTGATGCTCAGCATCCGGAATCTCTATGGCGTCACCTGTCTCATCGGCATTGCCGTGCTGATCATCTTCCTGCTCTGGGATGTACAGCCCGTGAGAAGTACCCTAAAGAAGATGCCATCCTGGAACTTCGTGGGTAAGAGGATGAAGAAAAAGAAAGGATTTGCGAAATAAAACCTATTATCATTACGGCTGTCAGTTTCTTATAAACTGGCAGCCGTTTTTGCTATTCAGCTACCTAAAACAACCCCCAAAAGAGAAAAAGCCCGAAGAATCTTTGCTTTTTCAAACTTTATCCGTACCTTTGCAGTATGAAAACATTATTAGACGTTCATACACATACAATAGCATCCGGTCATGCCTTCAGCAGTTTGCAGGAAATGACCATGGCTGCAAAAGAAAAGGGGTTGGAAATACTGGGAATCACAGAGCACGGACCTCATATTCCAGGCACCTGTGATCCCATCTATTTCAGAAACCTGCATTGCGTTCCCCGTCAGCTCTATGGAATCAAGCTGATGCTGGGAGCAGAACTCAACATCCTCAATACCCAGGGCGATATTGACCTCGATGAGGATTACTGGCGCATACTTGATATCCGAATCGCTGGCATTCATAGCCTTTGCTGGCAGGGAGGAACCAAGGAAGAGAACACGCAGGGTGTCATCAATGCCATGCGCAATCCATTCGTGCAGATTATCTCCCATCCTGGAGATGGAACGGCAGAACTGGATTTCGAGGCTCTGATGAAGGTTTCCAAGGAGACACATACCCTGCTCGAAATCAACAATCACTCCATGGCTCCCATCCGCCACAAGACGGTGGCAGCTCCCAATAACCTGGAACTGCTGGAACTTGCCAAGAAGTACGAGACCCCTGTCATCTTCGGAAGTGATGCCCACTTCTCTACCATGATTGCCGACTACAGCAACATCATGCCGCTGGTAGAGAAAGCTGAGTTCCCGGAAGAACTGATTCTCAACTATCAGCCGGAGAAGTTCATGGCTTATCTCAAGCCTACCCCTGAGAAATAGGAAAAAAAATCGTTTCACATTTCATTTGCACTACTATGATTATAGAGGAAATTATCAAGTATAACGAGGAATTCGTAGCCAGCAAGGGCTACGAAAAGTATCTTACGAGCAAATACCCAGACAAGAAGCTTGCCATCCTTTCCTGTATGGATACCCGCCTGACAGAGCTTCTGCCGGCGGCATTGGGATTGAAGAATGGAGATGCCAAGCTCATCAAGAATGCCGGCGGACTGGTTATCAGTCCATTCGACTCCGCCATGCGCAGCCTCCTGGTTGCCATTTACGAACTGGGTGTAGAGGAAATCATGGTCATCGCCCACTCCAACTGCGGTGCCTGCCACATGAACGGACAGCAGATGAAGGAATTGATGCTCAAGCGCGGCATCCATAAGGATGTTATCGACACTATCGGACTTTGCGGTATCGACCTAGACCATTGGCTGGAGGGATTCCACGACACCGAGGATTCTGTAAGAAATACTATCAATACCATCCGTACTCACCCTCTTGTACCAAAAGATGTCAATCTGCATGGTTATATCATCGATTCCCAAACGGGTAAGCTCACTGAAGTAATCTAACTTTCGGCCAAGATCATCTGCATCAGTTCAACATATCTATGCCTATCACTTTCTCATGGGCATAGATAATACGAAGCACGGCTTGATAATACAGAACATCAGCCGGTGATGAAGAAGAAAATGTATCATCACTGGCTGATGTCTGAAAAGATTTAGAAAGTAAACTGCTCCAGTTTCAAGCCATTCTTGGTAAGAGCTTCAATCTTTGGAACCAATGTAGTGAAATGCTCAGAAGCCATGTGAGCTTTCAGAACTTCCTCGTTCTCCCATGTCTCGCAGATCATCATCACCCCATTACGAGTTCCACTGGTGAAATAGTCGTAGGCAATATTGCCATTGTCCTTCAAGGACTTCTCTACCAGCTCCTTACACAAAGCGTTGATTTCCTCAACCTTTACCTCCTCCTTCTTCTCAAAAAACACATTTAATCTAATCATAGTTCTTTATTTTTAATATTGATTTTGTATTCAATTGCTGGTTGCAAAATTACCTATTTTTTATGAATCCCCAACTAATTATGCGTTATATTTTTGTTAAAATTAGAAGTTTTTCCATTTTTCTTGCGCCATTAAGATAAAAAACGTATATTTGCAGCGACATAAATAACAATATAATTAATAGGAGGATAAAATTATGGCAAGACCAATTAGAGAAACGCCAATATTATATGGCAAAGACGCCGAACGCTTTGTTGAAGAAATGAAGCGTGTAGAGAGTTTAACTCCTGAACAGCGCAAAGCTAATAGAGAAAAGCTACAAGCTGAAATCGCTGTTCTTGACAAAGAATGGTATTTAACCTATAATGCTCTTCGAGGATAAAGATTCTTTCTGATTTTTTGCAGGTGGTCACTAAGCTTAACGCCCTGTAAATCAACAGAAAGTATTCCGTTAGGCGTTCCGACGGATTTGCAATCCGGCGTTAAAAAAGGTTTGACCTATTAAAGCCGGGGGATTTGCAATTCCCCTACCCTATTTCTATGTTTTATTTATTTTCCTTTCCCCTTATCACCTCCAATACCTTACCGAGATGATAAGTAACCAAGCCATCCTCATAGGTGGTGTCCAATACCTGAACCACGGCACTATCCCTATCCGAATGATAACCCACATAAAACCTTATCGCATCGAAACGACGGAGATAACGCTTGCCATCAGCCTCATCAATATAAGTATATTTGTTAAGCGTGGTCTGCTTCAACGAACGGTACTCCTCGGTCTTCACACCAGATACAATCTCCTCGAAATATACCTTCTCAATAATCAGCGTCAAAACCTTCAAGCCCGACAGATTTAACTGCGATGGCTTTTTCTCTATCCGCTGCTCCAGACATTGCTGTTCCTTATTGTAGGCAAAGTAGATGATAGTGCCATTCATGATTTTCTGAATGATACTGTCGATGATTTCCAGCGGAACCTGATACCACTCCGTAGCCTCATGCATTTCTCCCTTATCATCAGCCACCCTGAAACGGAAGTTCACCGTCTGCAATACCTGATGCACCAGGTCCTCAAACTTCCGGGAGTGCATGTTCACTATCTTGTAAGTGCTTACAATCTCTACAGGTGCCATCAGATAAGTAGGCTCGTGCTCGGCATTTGCCACACGTTCCTCTACCCGATTCGTAGAGAAACCTATTTTATAGAGATTCTTGATGTTACGAATTTCCGGATTCTCAGATTTCGAACGAAGCACGTAGATATACCCCGTCACCTGGTCTTCCTGCTTCACATCCTCAGGATTGAAGAAATGAGCATCCGTCTCCTCCAAAATTTCGGTGATAGCATAACCACTTGCCACCACATTTTTGCGAAGTGTCTGGAGATAGATATCCGACTCCGTACCATTTTCATAGATACAGCGGGTTCTGCCATCGGGCAAACCATTAGTACCCTTTTTCTTCTCAATAATCTCATATAACAAAACCATCTGACCATCTACAAGATAATAGCGTCCAGCCAATAAGCTCGTCGTCTTCGAGATTCTCTGCAACTGTCGCTTCCCGGTCTTCAAATCCTGATGCACCTGTTCGAAGAGAGGCTTAAACTGTGCGAAATCTTCACACGGTTTTCTTTGCGCCACATGGTCGGGCGCATCCTTCTTCTGAGCCATCACGCCTTTCATGTCGGCAGGCACATCAAAGAGTTTTGCCTCCTGATAGGAAACATCCATCAAAGGGTCGCTGAATATATCTTCTAATTCTTTATCAATATCCATATCACTATATATATAATAAGGTGAAAAACTATAGCCTATCCCAACAGTTGATACTCATCATACTGTCTGAGGCTATCTGTTGCCTTAGTTCGCAGAGCCTTGAGCGATGCAGCAAGCAACTTTTCTTTCAAGCCACCATCTGCTGTGGGTTCGCTACCATGCTCTGCCACCCACTTGTTGATTTCAAGCAATTTCTGTGCCAGCCTGTCATCGGGCGTCGGTGCCTTCGGTTTCGGACGTACATCCGCCAACAAGGGGTCATCAAATATCTCTAATAATTCTTCTGGCCAATCCATTTATGTTAATGTTAAATGTTACTTTTCCGGCTCATACTCCAATCCCATCATTTTTCGAATCTTCAAGTTCTTGAGTTTCTGGAATGCAGCAGCCAGTTCCCTTACCTTCGGGTCAGGGTCGTTGATGTCTGGGCGCAGACCGTCATGCTCTGCCACCCATTGCTTATAGGGTCCCTTGAACAGCATCATCGCCTGTTCGATGGTCATATCGAATTTCTGTTCAGCCATCGTATCCTGGATAATCTTCAGGGTCTGCTTATCCACATTCTTCGACAGCACCTCGTAAGCACGCTGGAAAGGGTTGATGGAATCAATCAGATTGATGCTCAACTGGTCGATATTAATCATTCGGTTTGCCAGTTTGATGAGGCGATTGCCTTCCGACTCCTTCTCCTCATCGTTTGCCGAAGCATCGAAATCGATAGGATTTCCCTTATCATCCACCACTTCACCACCCTTGACAAGGGTATCAAGCAGCAGGCGCTGACGAACTTCTTCCACTTCGTCCTCGCTCAAATCCGGATACTTTTCACGAATCACTTTCGGAATGAGCGTTTTGGTGATGGTTTCAGCCGTAGTACTTCCGCTGATGGCTTTCACCACAAGGTCGTCTTGCAAGATAGCAGCCTTCAAATCATCCAACTGATCCACTACAATCATCTTCGTCTTCTCGCTCGACAAAGGTTTCAAGCCCTCTATCACCAGGGTACGGGCATCCAGCGGACTACCCTCATCACTATCCACATCCTTCACCGTCTTGAAATGCCAACTAGGCGCCATCACCTGCTCCATCAGAAGCGATGCGGTAATGGCTTTCAGAAAGTCGTTCACCGCCACCTTCACATCGGGCTGATTGGCATCAGGCATTCCTATCATGTTCACAAACTTGGCGGTTTCCTTGCCTTCGCAATCACGGGTGCATCTTCCGATAATCTGCACCACTTCGGTCAGCGAGCCACGCACACCGATGGTCAGACATTCCTCACACCATTGCCAGTCGAAACCTTCCTTGGCAGTACCCAGAGCGATGATAATATCCACATCATCACGTTTCTTTATCCGCTGCAAATATCCCTGCACCAGGTTGCGAGTCTCGGCGTGGTCTTCCACCAGATCAGCAACCTTCAGCAGTCTGCCGTCCTTGGTTCTGATGTAATAGATGCCACCATTATTGTAATCCCGTTCTTCTACCTTACCGATGATCTTGATGATTTCATCCACCTCCGTGTATTTACCCAAACCGCTGGATGCTCGGGAGTTGACACTCGGAATATGGATGATGGTCTTCTTGGTAGTATCCAGCACCTCGGCAATATGGTCGAGATAACTGCCGTGATAGAAGTGATAGCCCAGGACGAGGTTCTTGAGATAGCGATAACCGTTGAGTTGCTGATAATAGTTGTAGGTTACCGGGAAGAAACGGGCCTCATCCTCTGCCCTCAATACCGGAACGCCATCGCCTCGGAAGTAACTGCCCGTCATGGCAACAATGTGACCGGTGGAATTATTCATCACCCGGCGCACAATATCGCCCAGTCCGCTGTTCACATCAGCACTTGTATGATGGAACTCATCTATCGCCAAGAGGCAATCATTAAACTCCTCGTCACTTATTTCCTTCATGCCGTTTCTTAGTGTGGCATGGGCGCAAACCAGGATATTGTTTTTATCTTGATGGAAGAAATTTTTAAAGCGTACCGCCTTATCTTTCTCGTCGGTAGTATCGCAAAGATTATACTGTTGCGCCACCCTCCAATCGGCGAAGAAGCCATACTTCATCAGGTCGGTGTTTTGGAAGGAGCGGCCGATACTCTTTTCCGGTACAGCCACTACTACCTTCTTGATGCCCTGATTCTTCAGCTTATCCAGGGCGATGAACATCAAGGCGCGACTCTTGCCAGATGCCGGTGGTGCCTTGATAAGCAGAAAGCGATGGTTGCGGGCTTCGTAAGCCTTGGCTTGCATCTCTCGCATACCGAGTTCATTCGTATTACTCGATTTACCTGTTTGCTGATACGTGATATCAACGATATTATCATTTATCTTGTTCATAAGCCATTTATATTTTTGCGTTTTTATTATTCCATAAATATTCTCCAGCTTCGAGTTGTTTTTCTATTGTTGTAAAATGTTGGTCTCCCACATCATAGGAAAAGTTATCAAACTCTTCTTTAGTCATCAACTCCCCCATTTCCAATGCATTTTGCATATACTCATTGGTAGCCCAATCTTGCTCCAAGACTTTCCCATCCCGATTGGTGACAAAAGCCTTTAATTTACCTTCTATATTTTGGAAACGAACTAAGATGTCATCTTCCCAATAATAGACATAAACGGAATCGCCTCTTTTTAAAGTATGCGATATGTAACTATCTCGTTTTGACATAAGCGTATGATAAAATTATTTCTTAGGCCATAACCCTATTTCTTTTTCAAATTGTCTTGTTAGTCCAGGTCCTATAGACGGCCAAAAGCCATCAAGCATAAAACCAGCTGGATGTTCCTGACGATATTTTATTTCATCTTTCAAATCCTTGAGTTCCTCGGCAGAGAAATCATCACGAGTGAAACCATTCTCTTTTAATTCTTCATCTACCTGCTTTTCTATTTCATCGAGTTCTATATTCACATGAGTTAGTTTCTTACCAAAGAAATAAACACATAGTAGTCGTTCTATTGGCTCATCTGTAAAGATAGAACCATAGAGCAAATGTTTCATATCATCGTCTACATCATAATAAGAGGTAGATGAGTTACCATCAACTTCGAATCTTAGACTTTTACCCTCACATTCCAAGCGAATAGATTGTACAGGGAGCAAGTCGTATACATCCGGCTTGCACAATATATCTTCCACGTATGGAGCAATATCTAAGGTCAAATAAAGCTCGTCGCAATTATCTTTTGTCGTAGCATATTCATCCCAATTAGCCTTTGATAAAGGTACAACCAGTTCAGCACCTTCACGCTTAGGCATACGGATTTCAACCTTATGGGCAGCAGGAAGATTATTTTCATCAATAGGATAATCAAACAAATGTAGTTTTCCCTTAACACCTTCTATAGGTTTATCGAACATATAAGCATCTTTGAGCACCCACTTATATTGCGACTCATCAGGCGAAGCCCAAAGAGAATCAGACTCTGTTTCTATTCTGTCTAACGTTACATATCCAATGATAGCACCATAAGGAAACTCATTTGCTTGTGGTAAATTACCAAAGAGAATATCGTTGCTTATAGTTGACGCCCATTCCAAAGGCATTCCACCTAGCATATTCATACTAAACTTCTTGCTGGCATGTATGAGTATTCTACCAGGATTTTCTTTCGGTTTCCATGTTCTATTCTCTACATCCTTAATACCAGAGCAAATCATTGTTGCCCAAGGCTGTTGTACCGATAATACTTTCATAAGTTTAATATTTTAAAGGTTATTATTTCTTGTCAGCTGTCATTTTCTCGTAGAGTTTGAAGAGACATTCCAATCGAGCCTCATCATTTGGGAACGGAGCGCCAGGATAGCAGCTTTCTACGATGGCATCCAGTTCCTCATGTGCAGTACGCAAATCCTCCGGCATCTTTTCCGGGTCGTAAAGATCTGCAAGCGTCTTCTCGGGATAGTTTTCACGAGCCAGAAGCACATTCGTTGCCGCCTCTTCTATCTCAGACTTCTTGGTGTCGGAGATGGATGGGAAGGGGAAAGTGTTGTAACAGAGAAAGATAGAATAACGTATTCGATTATCCAACCTTCCTGCATTATGCTTTGTCCACAAAATATGCATTTTAGATGTCAATATACCAAAAACAAACAAATTTGCATCATATATAACTTGAGCTGAATTCGGTACAATCGTTTTGTCAGGAACAAAGCTCATTGGTATATACTCACGACTTTCAGAAGAAACTATAGGAATTACCAACGACATTTCATTGCATTCAAAGAATTCTCTCATTTGATGTGCTTTTTCTGCTTGCACATGAAGTGTTTTATCCTTACTATTTATTCTATATTCACGACATTTATCAATAGCGTTTTTAATTGGCATAATCTTTTCTGCTTCTTCTAAATCCTCATCAGATATCCAATAACAATACCTTTCAACTTGGTTTATCAATTCATCTGCGCCGATTTGTAAACGAATAAACTTTACCGCATTAGGATAATGTTCTAATATATCTTTCTTTTCCAATGGACTTAAACGCAAAAACTCTTTATCATTTGGCATATTACCACGTCGCATATAAGGTAACTTAGAAATCGATTTTGTTGCTTTCTTTACCATATTATCTACACTATCACTTAGAGTTGGAGGTATATGGGAAAGCTGCTTACATTCTACTTCATTATACAATTTCTTCATAGAATTATCACGCTTTCTTACACCTATAATTACAACAGATACACCAGCCACATTCTTAGCATTATTATTCCATTTAAAAACAGAATATGCAAAAAAGATATTCTCAGAATACTTATTTAACATATTATTCCATAAAATACTAACTTGTTCACCCAAAGTTATAGAATTTGTAGAAACAAATGCATAGCTAGCGTCACTATTTGCAACATACTCTGCTCCTTTAAAAAACCAACATGAGATATAATCCAATTTACGATATCCTTTGAATTCTTTTTGATTACCAAAAACAATATCCATATCAGCTTTATGCTCTTCTTCTTGGTTTCTACTCCCCAAATATGGCGGATTACCAAATACAAACACTTCTTCATCCTTGGTATGCGGGCATACTACCTCCCAATCCATTCTACAAGCATTACCACATTTTATCTGGTCGATATTATGCAAAGGCAAGGCAGCAACATTCACACCGAAATCGGCGTGAAACTTGTTGTTCATCTGATGCTCGGCAAGCCAAAGCGAAAGCATGGCTACCTCATGAGGGAAGTCGAGAAGCTCTATTCCAAAGAACTGTTTCAAACGGATGCACGAACCATCGATAAAGTCGAGCATCTGCTCCTGCGTACATTTCTTGCGGAGATGCAGAATATCCATTTCGAGCAAGCGCAACTGCTTATAAGTAATAATCAGGAAATTACCACTACCACAAGCTGGGTCGAAGAACTTCATCTTGCTCATTCTTACCATCAACCTATTGCAACCATTAATGATTGGTCGACACTCGTCAGTAAACTGATTATGAGTCAATAAGCTCAAATCATACAGATTCTTCTTCTGCTCGTAAAACTCTTCCAGTTTCTTATATTCCCCTCTCAAATCATCCATAAAGAGCGGATTGATTACCTTCATGATATTAGGCACACTGGTGTAATGCATACCTTCCTTGGCACGCACATCAGGATTCACCACCGCCTGAATCATACTACCGAAAATATCCGGATTGATGTCCTTCCAATCCAAGTCACCGCATTCGATGATAATCTTTCTAGCCTTATAACCCATCTTTGGGATAGGAATGTCTGAGGCAAAAAGACCGCCATTCACGTAAGGAAACTGATTGATTTCCTTGGTAAGTTCTTCAAAACGCTCCTTGTTTGGCACATTCATCACCTGGAATGCCTGACCTAGCATCTCGCCGAGATCGGAACCATCTTCCTTGGTAAATTGCTTGATAAAGTTGGTAAAGAGATTTTCGGCAAAGATACCTGTGTCTTCGGCAAAGAAGCAGAAGAGCAAACGGGTGATGAAGATATTAAGGTCGTGCAAGTCATCATCACTATTATATTCGTTATAAGCACGAATCTCATCATGCAGTTTGGCAAGTTTCTCAGCAGCCTTCACATCGGCAGGGTTTTCTGCCGTAGTGTGTACTCGCTCTACGTTCATCAAAGGATAGAAGAAGCCAAAGTCGCTGTGCATCTTGACAAGTTTCTGCTCATAAGTATCATTCTCACGAGTATCATAAGCAAGGAGGGTTTCACCATCGCTCACCGCAATAATCTTTGGCGCCGCCTTCTTTACCTGAGCATCGGTCTTCAATGCCTCCAACCTGGTGGTAAGATGCAAAGTATCTACAGCCTGATAGCAGAACAAGCCTTTGATAAGCAAGCCGTCGAATGTCTTCAAGATACCCTTTCCTTCCTTGTATCTCAACACATCCTTTTCGCTTTTACCAAAAGCCTTCAGTATCTCGTAGCAAACCTCAGAGGCTGGCACCACTTTTATTTTAAACGATTCTAATCGGGATTCTATTTCCTTATAGCTGAGTTGCAGTTTCTTTGCCATAGCTTCCGTTGCCGATGGGAGCATAGCAAAGCCTTGCCATCCTATTACTCCACCGATTCCCGAAAGCAGAAACCATCTGATTTTAAAAGATTATTTTGATTCTAGTCCAGCCTCATCGCAAGATAAGGAATAGGATAACTGATTAGCTATCAAAAAGGAAGGCGTAGGGAATCTATCACTCGCATTACCCTTGCCTATTGAGGTTCTGGTAAAACCCTGGTGTCAAGGATAAGAAGCAATAGAGCCTACGCCAAGCGGGTATATATATGATAGCACAGAGCGTACCCCTCCAGACGAAGGGGCACACCTATGCCATGTGTATATACACAGTGGGTAGACGCCCACTGCTGTCTCCCTCTGAACACCTTTTGTAATTTACCAGATTTCAATAGGTCAGAAGAAAACGTAGAGAACGTCTTTCTTAATTATGATAGGCCAAGCCATGGACTTTTACCTAACCAGCGACTCATCGCCAGCCATCCACAGCAAGACAACTGCAAAAGTACGAAAAAGAATTGGGATTTGCAAGAAAATCGGAAAGTTTCTTGCA
>OLSX01001327.1_pt1 | contig 23596 bp, 25 predicted proteins | sample 1673141 | NCBI WGS metagenome assembly OLSX01 (sample SAMEA3136759, study PRJEB25190) | human gut metagenome | biome: human gut; feature: human-associated habitat; material: faeces | place: Austria | collected 2013
TCATATGGTAACTGACGATGCTGTTACAGTCAAAAACATGATTTTCCAACTCTGGCTTCCCCTTTTTCTTTTATTGATAGATATGACATCTTTCCTGCTCTGTGTTTTACTTACATTACCGAAAATCATAAGACTGTACAATACAGAAGCCGAAATTGTGTACCAAATACGCCGATTTTAACCATCTGATGCATCTAAAGTTGATATAAACTTTAAGCATTATATTAAATTATCTCCTATTTATAATACAATCATAATGGCAGAAAATCAGCGGTATTTCATAGCTTTTTATGGCCCTAGAAATACCGCCGATACTGTGTTTTATTCAGCTTAATAATATTTTTTAATGATCCGCTCTTCATTAGTGATGCCAAAGCTGTCCTTGTTATCTCCTTTTCCGTTACCGGAATTCCCTTTCCAGTCGTCATCAATGTAGAGATTGTAGTTCAATAAATGGCAGATGGAAACTTTTCCTTACTGTCATTTACTTTAATGGGATTGTTGTTTTTATCTAGATTATTCTTGTACTATTGAAATACGTAATGCCAATGTGACTCTCCGCTTCGTGACAAATGTAGCTTATAGTACTTTTCGTGATATCCTACATAATCTAATGAGCCTGTCGCTCTGCTTCTTTTTTTAATTCCGCTAAAATTTCTTTATACGATATTCTTAATTCATCATATAAAGCATAAACTGCAACACCATCAAAAAAACCAGCTTTGTCTAATTCACCAATGTAATCATGTTGTTCTAACCATTCAACCACATCATCATATGCATCTGAATATTGCATTGCATATGCATATGGATGATCCGATTCCAAAACAAAGCCTTTCTCTTCCATAATATTTTTTACTTTTTGCATCTCTTTATCAAATTCATTACTATTAAAATATTTCATACCTGATCTCCTTTTTTTACTTTAAATTATATTTTTTAATGTTTCCATACAACCACAATAATTTTTTATTGAACTATGATAAAACCGCTTTGTCTTCTCCAATTTAGAGTCGCATACTTTTTGATACTGCAATCCCATATTTAATCTATGTATGAATAAAATACAGTAATATAATTCTCTCACTATTATTATGTATAACTGCATACTTCTTAGTTTTCTTGTATTCTGTTGTACTCTCTGCTATGGTTCGTTCATGTAAAGATTAACCTCATAAGTGTTTATGCAATAGCCATACCTCCTCCTGTTGCATTTTAAAAAAGGTCTATTATTATCTTTCCCTCCCCAATAATAGACTTTTATCAAACAATGTCTTTTGAAAGAATCTGTCCTTCTTCCATATCACCCCCAAACCGTCTGCCAAAGAAATCTATCTCTCTACACTTGCCAGCTATCACATCCACTCCCACATATAGACTTCTTGCAGTTCCTCCAATATCTATTGAGGCTTACCTTATGCTCCAAAGCAATTTGGAGTCTAACATATAACAAAACATATTATGATATCCACCATCTTCATCTGTTTCAAAAAGCAACAACTTTACCAGCATGTTCTACTGTTCCTCTCACTCCTATTCCTTTTCCCCCTTGATTCGACTTCTCTATCGGCTCCTACTTTCTGAGATAGTTACCCTATGAAGCTGCCAGCATATGAATCACTGCGAAGCCCGCTCCTGAATATGGATCGCTACGAAGCCCTTGTCCAGATGTGCATTTATACCATGGGCGTTTGGGATCGTCAAGGGAACTGTTACAAACTTGTTACATGGATTTTATTACAATTTCAGCATTGACTTCTTTTGCTTTCTCTAATGCATGAGAGAAAACTGTTAGGAAATCATTCCCATCACTTGTTACAAAATAATTTGATAAATCTGTAATGTCTTTACTAATATCACTTCCCCATGGAGGTTGTTTTGACAAATCTTCTATATCCCATACTACCTTTTCAGGACCAATTTTTTCAACTCTTTCTTAATTATACTTAACTCCTCTATTGCCTTACCTATATTCTCTCGCTCTATTTTTCCTTGATATAATTCGTTCATAATTATCGGAAAACGACTTCCCCAATTTCCATTTTCCAAATTATATGCTACTGTAGAAAAGAATGAATGCAAAAAATTACCATGTCCTATTTGATACCAATAAAATTTCACCTTAAATCCAACTGCCATGCTATCCTCCTAGTCCATCTTAAACAGTATTTCAACACCATTATTCGTTCTCTGCATAATGTCATCATACAAAACACCTAAAATTTCCCTATTTTACTAACAAATAGTGAATTTACTACACACTATATATAATTCAATAGGATACATATTTATTTTAAACTCTAAATACCTTTTATCTCCCAATGTAACCTCATTCACTCCCACATCCTGCATAAAATATGGTATTTGCGTGACCCGAAGCTCCTTAGATGGAATATCTTTCGGGTATTCAATAGAGTGTTCAATTTTGATTTTGTAACATCCTTCAAACTGATATATAATTTCTTCATCGTTGTCCTCATATACCAGTTTTACTTCATCACCAAAATAATTACAATCTAATGCTTTTACTCGTGCGTCCCAATAATAACTGTCTTCTATTTGCTTCTTTAATGCTTCTATCATATGCTACTCCTTAATTGTCTTTATATGGTATATGTCCGTCTGGACTCTTTCTATCCACAATATTACCAGCAGAATCTAATAAATTACCAACACTATCATATGCGTGTACATGCGGATATTGGGTAACTTTATCTGGTGGATCTATTCTGATACGTATATCTCCATCTGCATCTCTAATGTGGACAAAACCATTGTGTTCTGTATAGTTCCAATCATCTGGTATACTGTCTATAATATCTTGTTTTGTCATATTAGGTATATTATTCGTATCAAACTTCTTTGCAATATTACCTACATCTGAACCACTCTCATTCCTATTCCTTTCACCCCCTTGATTCGTCTTCTCTATCGTTTCCTGCTTTCTGGGATGGTTATCCTTTGAGGCTGCCAGCATATGGATCACTGCGAAGCCCGCTCCTGAAATTCCTCCTGCCACTGTGTGCACGGTAAGCTCCGGTCCGACAGCCTTGACCATTTCCCCAAATGCCTCTGTCTCGCTCATCCCCTCGTCCAGATGTGCATTGTATATTTTTCCCCACTCCGACAGCCTCCCATTGAGCATCCAGTCAATCAGCTGTCCTCCGGTTTCCGAACCAAGTGCCATTCCTGCCCCGGTCAGGAAAGACTCGCCCATTTTCCTCACCAGAGATTTCCTCACTCCCTCTTCCACACATCTGCTGATATGCCTGTATCCTAAATTCCCCAAATAGTAGTCTGCCATTCCGGTCAGCAGAGCCGTATCTGCTGCCTTAAGTTCATCCACTCCTTCCCTTTCTTTCCGGTGCTGCATTGTATCCATATACATGCTTCCCATTGCCCCGGCCATCGCCTTATCCCGTCCAAAGGTTAGCATTGCAAGGGTCAGCTGGGAAGTAATGTCTGCTGCTCCCAGATATAACGCAGTTCCTATGCTGCCCATTCCGGCAGTCACTTCTGACCTTGTCTGGTCTCTTCCTTCCAGAAAACTGTAATCCGTTTTCCTTCCCGTCCGTGCCCTCCACTGGTTCTGTATTCCCTCTATGGCTATCAGGGGAGCGCTTACCGTCTCCATCAGCAGGCCTCCGAACACATCTCCCTCCATGAATTCGGCTTCCTTCTCACGGTTATGCTTCGCAAGGACCTCTTCGAATTCCTCCCGGCTGTATCCGAAGCATTCCCGGAACTGCATTTCCAGTCTCTGTACCGTCTCCTTCTTCCGCTCATAGTCCGCTTCATAATACGACACATTCATCGGATCCGTATACCGGGCATTTACCATCTCATTTTCTGACAGTTCCATTGCATATCGGGCATTATCCAGACCCGCAAGCAGCACGGCCTGCGTCTCTTCTTCTGTATATTCCCACCTCTTAATATCCGAATAATTAAGAACTGTATCATCCGGCCTGTCCGTTTCCGGCTTCCGGTAGGATGCTGCCAGTTCTCCGGTCATGTCCTGTACCCTGCTGAGAACAGCATACACTCCTTCGGTCAGTGTGTCCAGCATCTGTGCCCCTTCCCGGTCGGCAAGCGGAATATAGGTTTCCAGATTTTCCAGTGTATGATCCAGTTCTTCCCGTACCATCTCCCATTCGGGTCGGCACAGCGGATAGGTAAAGCCCGAAAGACTGTCCCCGAGGAGTGGGGAACGAAGATCTCCCGGTATCTGCCCATACAGGCCTTCTATTTCCCTGAGGCACTTTTCCCATTCGCTTCCGGCTTCCATTCCTGTATCCAGAAGCCTCACTGCACTCATATGGTAACTGACGATGCTGTTACAGTCAAAAACATGATTTTCCAACTCTGGATTCCCCTTTTTTCTTTTATATAGAAGACAAACTTGCCTGAAGTGTATTAATTTCATTTCGAAGTCTAGTAATTCGTTCTTCTAACCGGGTATTCTGGTCTGCAATCCCACCCTTCACATATGACATCCTTCCTGCTACTTCTGTTATGGAAGAAACTGTCGGTGGAACATCTGCCGCAAGTCCGGTAGCTGCCAGTCCTTCAAATTTATCCATAATGCGAACTTCCGGTGCCAGCTCCATGTTCTGATATACATGGTACTCCTGATTCCAGCGCTGCTGATTTCTATCTATAGCTATCACGCAACTGCCAAGCTGCATACGTAGTGTGGAAAGTTTAGTAATTTCCTCATTAATACCTCTGATTTGAGTCAATATTCCCTCTATAAGTTGTTGTCTTTCTTCTATATCCATATTTTTTCCTCTTTGGATTATTGTTTTTCCAGATGATCACTGCTATATTCTTCTTCCACTTTTTCTATATCTGCCTTAGCTTCCAACAACATATTAACTAATTCCAAATAAAAGGAAGTCATATTTTCCACCAGTTGTTTTTCATTTTCCAACAAATTTCTGACTGCTGTTGCCTGATCACCTTCTGATGCACTAAAAGCACTAAGTAATGCCTCATAAGCACTTCGTTCATCGGCAGAGTATGTATCCAACATACCCTTTATTTCACCTAACTTAGCCATTATTACATTACTATTATATTTAATATCTCCCATTGGCATTTCTCACCTTATAATCACATCATTATTTTGTATGGCATCCAAAAACATACTGATAGCCCTTTCACTGTTTGAAAAATTGGTTTTTAATGGAATGGAAACCATAGTTGTAAATGATTGCAAAATCTCCTGTACTTTATTGGAAATCTGTCCAACATAAAATCCTCCCTCTAACTCCATAAGTCCATCAATGCATGTTCGAACAGACTCTTCATCTGCAAGCACTTTCTGGTGAATAGCCTCCAAACCCGCTTGAAGATCTGCATATTCCTGTTTCTGTACATTAACATAATTTGCCATATTTTATCCTTTCCTTATTGATATAACGGAATTTGTAATCTCTCATATGCATTATTAATATACAATAATCCCTCGCCTGTTCTGGGCGTATCTTTTACAGGAACCACTGGATAAATTCCTGCTGCTCCCTGACTTCCGACTACAAGACCATTTGTTGAAGTCCTAAACCATTTACATAATTCGTCAAATGACTTCGGCTTTAACGAATTGTGTGTTGCAACAATACCAAACCCGCTTTCTGCCGCTAATGTAAACAACGAAACCAGTTCTTTGATTCGCATCTGGTATTTTGCAGCCAGATCATCCATATCATCGACCATGATATAATTAGAACCAAGCTGCTCATAGTACTGCTTAGGTGTTATATCAGTTTTTGTTTTAACATACTCTTCAAATGCTGCTTTATGCTGTATACATACGGAATTGATTAACTCTATGGATTCTGTAAGATCCGCATCACTTTCAATGTACACAACTCTCTCTTTCTGCTTAAAGCCATATAATTCAAGATTCTTGGAGTCAAACAGAAATACCTGTCCCTGTGTTCTTGCCTGTTCAACTAAAATCCTTAATACATTTGTTTTTCCTTTACCGGAATCCCCCGTAATAATAAAAGGAGACATTGAGCGTTGAATTCCCCGCAGTTCTACCGTCGACTTACTTAATCCCAGATACAATTCTGCCCGCACAGAAGTCGTATAATCCTTCAACATCGTATATAAAAGCACTTCGGGAAGCACCGGTATCCTTGGTGCTCGTTTTGTCGGATACCTTCTCTCAAGTTTTGCTATAAGTTCTTTCAGGCCCCGGTTGTAATCCATTTCATTTTTAAAACTGAACATGGTATAAATCTGCATGACATGTACCTGATCCATTTTAACTACAGCTCTTCCTTCTATCGGATTTACTTCATATGGACATTTTCCAACAATTGCTGCCGCCTCAGATTTATCCAAAAGGTATCCTGCAATTCGAGTTTTAAAATTATTAATTGCTGTATATTTTACTCCATTCATTCTGCTTGCAGTGACAATGAGATAAATTCCAAGTCCTGCACCATCTCTTCCCAGTCTGGTGAAAAAATCTTCAACTTCCATTCCCAATTCTTTTACAATATCATAATGATCTACCACTACTATAATTGCTTTCAATTTATCTGGAGAAGTCTGGTTATAGACATCGAAATTCTGAACCATATATTCAGCTAACAATTTTTTTCTATGCTTGATTTCATCCGTTAAAATTGACATGAGTTTTGTCAAACGTTCTTTATCATCTACCACAATATAATCACTGGTATGTGGCAAAGCATTTAAGGGAATCAATGTGTTATTACCAAAGTCACAAATATAAAAGTTTAACCGATCAACTTGATTTTTTATTGCTAAAGTCAAAATGCAGGTTTCCAGAAAAACAGATTTTCCGTATCCAGCCGAAGCAAAAAAGGCAATATTTCCATCATGTAACAAATCAACTTCATATTCTACCTGACTCTGTTGTTCCGGAATATCCGTCAATCCAATCGGAATCGTCAAGTCTAATGGGTAATTCATATTTTCCCAGTCTCTGTTTGCATTTTCATCCACCACACAATTACTGATTATCCGATATGGTAATGGTGGAAGCCAAGGACGACGTACTGATGGTATATCCATTTCTTTAAAGCACTTTTCTATTTCCTCAATTACCACATCCAGTTCTGTTGATTTTATATGTTCTACAGATGTCTCTGCCTTAATCTCTCCATTTACCAACTCGCCCTGTCCCAATTCATTAATGATGTAAACCCTGTCATCCATAAAATGTTCTTTGTCATCTTCAGAATAAGTTGCACCACTCCATGCCGATTGAAATAATTCATAAATCTCATTATTTCCCACCTGCAAGTACGCACGTCCAGGTTGTGTAATTGAGGCCGCATCTGGTGTTTTAATAATTTCTTTACTATCTGCTTCATTCTGTACCTTGAGTGCGAGTTTAAATCTTGAATTTGTCCATATCTGATCGTCTACAACGCCGGATGGCTTCTGAGTAGCAAGGATCAAATGAACGCCAAGACTACGTCCGATTCGAGCAGCTGATACCAATTCTTTCATAAATTCCGGCTGTTCCTTTTTGAGTTCAGCAAATTCATCACTAATTAAAAACAAATGTGGAATTGGCTCCGTAACTTCTCCCAATTTAAACAATTTATTATACGCATTAATATGGTTTACATTATTTTCACTAAAAATCCTTTGGCGTCTTGCCAGTTCACTTTTAATGGATACCATAGCTCTCATGCTCTCCGCACCATCCAGATTCGTAATTGTACCAAGCAGATGGGGAAGCTGGGCGAAGAGTCCCGCCATGCCTCCTCCTTTATAGTCAATCAACAAAAATCCAACTTCATACGGATGAAAATTAACTGCCAACGACAATATATAAGATTGAATAATCTCGGATTTACCAGAACCAGTAGTTCCTGCAATAAGTCCATGTGGACCATGTGCTTTTTCATGTAAATTTAAATAGAGGTAATCATCGACTCCTCTCATTCCAAGTGGTACCGCAAGTGATTTATAAGACTGTCCCTCTGTCCACCGTTGTTTGATCTGTAAATCCCGTGGGCGCTCCACACCATACATTGCCAAAAATGTAACACTCTCCGGAATCTGAGATATAATCCCCTGTTCATGCTCCAGAATACTTAAATCTCTCGCCATTTTCTCAAATTGAATATGAGCACAAGAATATAGAGAAAAGGAAATATTCTGCACCTCTTTATTTTCTAATAACAGATATCCTTTTTTTTCATCCTCTAAAACAACTACAGTCCCTATATTTTCCGGAAGGTTTGCCCTCATATGTGAAGTGTATATAATTGAAAAACCAAGATCGACACCATTTTGGCTCAGATATTCCATAATAGCATGATCCATAATTAATTTAGGTTCATCTATAATAAAAAGAAGATGTGGGAGAAATCGAAATGCCTTATGATTTTCCTCTATCTTTTGTTTACGTTCCTTAATAATCTGATGCAGGCTTCCAAGAACCTGATCCCTCATTCTCTCAGAATCAATCAAGCCATACACATTTAATGAATGAATTTTTAAATGGGGAAGCCATCTCATCCACCGAAAATCCTCGTGATACCGTTGATCATAAATACATATAATCTCAAGATCATGGTAGCTTTGTAAAAACGAAAGCTGCGAAACAATAAGTTTAAGCTGTTCATGAATAACCGTCTTCTCACCAACTAATCCTATGTGAGCCTTTTTCAAATCAAGAACTACTGGTTTGTCTTCAATATCCTGTAAATTTACCTTAACCTCATTCGCTTCTATTTCCAATGGATCATTTTCTAATGCCAGCTCATTTTTATTGAACGAAATTCGGAAATTCACATGATCTTTGCGAAATCCTGCTGCAAAGGTAAGAAAATCATCATCTGAATTACTTCTCTCATAAATTCTGCTGCTGCCATTACATATCATTTTTTCAATTTGTCTGATATCCGGATAATTGTAATGATAGGCTTCCCTTTCTTCTTCTCGCTGCTTATATATACGTTTTCTGATATCCAAAAGATATTGATCATATTTTTCCTCTCTTTTTTCATTCTGCTGTCTGATATCTTTCCTATCACGTATATACTTAGTAGTAGATGCTATTACACTGACCACAGTAGAAGCAACGGAAACGATAACATAAATTCCTCGTTTCATCAGTATACTGACAAGCACCGTGATCAACATCATGGCAATCGGAGTAATGATTATTTGTGCCAGATTGGTTTTACTCATTTCCTTTTTGGGTGGTGGATTTAAAATAGTGATTTCTTCTGTTGGTATTTTCTTTATAATTCTTGGTGAACGTCTGTATTTCATTCTTTTCCATCCTCTGTTACTTCGTACTGTTTTGCCAGATCCTCAATTTTCTTTTCCAGGACTTGCAGTCTGGATGCTTTTTCTTCTCCTGATATTTCCGTATTCTTTTCAAGTATTGCTTTCTCCGTCATAAAAGCATAAAGCAATAGTTCATCATCTGAACATTGCATAGCAATATTTTCTGCTTCAACAGTATTTAATCTTCCCAGATAAATCCAATAATCCTTAATCTTTTCCTCACTATTAATTGATATTGTCTGCAATACGTTTTCTTTTTGTTCCGGCGTGAGACTCTCACTTTTTATATAGGCAGACGCCAAAATATATTTTTGATACTTATCCAGATATTTCATATCAACCATTGATAGATCATCAATTACTTTTACATAGTTTTCATCCAAATAAGAGTTCTGTGCCTTAATAAACGCCTCCTCTCTTGGCATAAAAATAACCTTTCCATAGCCGATCAGAGCCATAGCCAAAAGAAACAAACATAAAACTATGATCAGGCTTACCTTCTGTACCTGATAATATTTTCTATTTACCTCAGTAAACACATTCCTGCTGAGTTCCTCCTCCCTGTTATACTCCGCTACCAGATATTCTTCTATCTCTCCTGTATTCACTGCTTCACCAATCTTATGCAAAAATGAGTTTTTATGATACAGATCCCTTCCACCTTCATAATAATCCTCATAGGTATATTTCTTCTGCATGGCATAACCAATAACTGCTTTATATTGTGTTAAAAATTCATCTTCATCTCTCTCTCCATTTTGATATAATTCTTTTTCTACGACTACGACCCTGAAGTTCCTGTCATACATAAGATTCTCTGGGTTCAAGTTAAACCAGTATTTTGCAAAATCCTCTTCTAAGGATAAAATTTCGATTAAAGTCCGAATTCTGTCTATTCTCTTTTCTTCTCGTAATTCTACTAATTTTTTCATTTATTCTCCTGTTCAATATATAAAATATCACCATTATAAATCCCGGCCTGCTCATAGGTCATCTCTTTACTAATCATTTCTGCCTTTCTTTCTGATCGAATTGCTATAGGATTATCTGGATTTATTGCAATAATTTTTTCATTATACAAAATCGAAAGTGTATCTTTAATTTTCTGATGTTCAAACACTTTTATATCTGTTTCAAAATTTATCTGTTTACATATCAGGGTATATATCATTAGTCAGCTTCCTTTCCTCTTTTAAAAAAGAACGCATAAAGGATCACTATCAATAATATAGCTCCACTCATTAGTAGCACCTCAAAAGTGTAACTCCCCCGAGACATTTCACCATAGTCGTGCAATAGTTTCTGCCCCTGTTCTCCCGTAAATAATTGCAATTTCAACTCTTCACTACCTTTTCCTCGAACTGCATGCATGAATACTTCCTCGGAAAGTTCTATATATTGGTCTTCTTCGCGCCTTTCTTTTTCTTCCATTCTATTATTAAATTCTGAAGTGAATAAATGTATTTGTGATAAATCTGTCAATGAGCTATATGTATCCTGTCTTTGCCGTACTTCTTCCGGATGCAATTCCAACTCTTCCTGCTCTTCTGTTTCAGCATTATCCATTTCTGTTAATTCATAATCCATATTTTATCCTCTCAAATCTAAAAGACAGATCAGAGTCAGCCGCTCTGGCTTTAAATCGGCTGACTCTGATCCTGAAGATTCTTATCCTATAGAGACATGATTTACACCATAAGCATTTTCCACTTCCTGCATGCTGTTCACATAGTTTTCAACTAAGTTTGTAATTTCAAGCATAGCATCGATAGCTGTTTGCATTGCAGTAGACAATGTATTGAAGTCCTCTTCAAACTTAGCTTCGGCAGTACCTTCCCAGGATCCGGTAAACGCTGACACCAGATTAGTGACATCCTTGGCTGTGTCTGAATACTGTCCGGCATATGTTCTTAAAGTAGTGCAATTAGTAAGCATATCCTCATAAGTAAGTTTTACTGATACTGACATATTTTTCCTCCTTTCTGCTGTTATTAAAAGCTTAATTGCTGCTTTTTCACTCATTTCTCCTCTTTAGTTTAGGGTAAATATCTACTATTAAGAGTACAACGATGGAAATACTCCAAAGGGAAAGCATGATAAAAAATAATCGGATCATAAATATGTCATTCTGTACGAAGTTTATCTTTGATCTGGCAACAGACTCATCTGATAGTTCAATTGGCTTAACAATAAAATCATACGCTTGTACATATTCCAAATTTCCAACCCGTGTATATGGTAATTTCTTTGAAAAATCCTGCAAAATTTCGCTGTTAAGCACATTCATATTGTTACGATATTCTTTTAAAAGATCTATTTCATTTTGTACATTCTCAGAAGTTCCATCATATGCATTTCCTAATTGCTCCTGCATATCTTCCATCGTCTCACTTGCGTGAAGATAAACATCATTTCCATATTTCTGATATTCCGTCTGCGAATCTATTATTTGCTTTTCTAACTCAACTACATTTTCTGTAAAATTGATTATTAACGAATCCGTCTTTTCCTGATCATAAAACTGATACATATCTACTTTTGACAACTCCAGCCAGTAGTTCTGCACAGATTCCATGCATTTACTTCCCTCCTCCTGGACTCTTGCCGTCTCTGTCTTTATCTTCTCATCAATCGGCTGTACAACCTGTTGTTTTACTATATTCTCATACCCCTCACTATCAAATTGAGGCAGCTCATCAATCGCTTTGACCAGCTGTTTCAATGATTCTTCAATAATCTCCTCTTTGTATACGTCCTCTATTTTCAAGAAACGCATAGTCTCAATGTTATCTAACTTTTCTTCAATTGATTCTTTGATTGGCTCATCCATCAATGTTTCATTTTCTATATTCGGTAATTCTTCAGTTAATGTCTCTTCTGAATCTTCTACAAGTTCCACAGGTTCTGTCCCTGTTTCTCCCGATATCATTTTCTTAATTTCATCAATTTGCTGTTTGTTTTGTTGATTCATTTCATATATTTCGTTATTGATATCTTCCAGACTTTCCATTAGCATCTGCTTTATAACGACTGGAATTTGTGTAGGTGTTTCTGTTGGTGTTACAGATGGCATCGGCATTTCTGTTGCAGCAGGTATAGGTGTTGGTGTAGGTGTTTCTGTTGGTGTAGCCGTTGGCGATACAATTGGCGCCATCTCTACCATAGATGCAATTACCACTCTTTGATCTGCTAATTCTTCCTCATATTTCTTTACATAATTTTCCAGTTCCTGAAGTCCCTCTGCATATACGCTTTCTTCTCCATCTCTGTCCAAATGAACATCTCCCAATAAATCTGCAAAGTCATCCATCTCCTGTACGACAGTTGTCTCTCCCTCTTTTATTTGATTAAGTTTTTCCTTACCATCGGATACAAACTGATCATAATTTTTCTTTAGTTCACCGGAAATTTCTATATTATCCTTTAATATCCCATCGAAATTCACCTCATCAATTTGGGGGTCTTCCAAATCATAGGGTGTGTATTCTAAGGCAGATAGTAATGCATCCGGATTCATCTCATCAATTCTGACTTTCTCGGCATCATCATTCGACAAAATAATTTCGGCGCCATCCTGTGCATTATGGAATTCCTCTAATATTGCCTGTACATACATATAAGACATATTTGTATTTAATCCAATTTCAAAATTCTTAATATTTGCCATAGTTAGACGGCTGATATCCTCTCGTAAATTGGGATTCATTGCAAATTCCAACACAGCCTTTTGAGGCTCTTGATTAATGCTGATAGCATTATGCGAAAATTGTGAAGGAATCACGATATAAGCCGCATATGTTCCATTATTAATTCCCTGTCTTGCAGTTTCCAGATTTTCCACTACAAGATAGTCACTATTCAAATCCAGCAGTTCAGAAGAATAAAAAATTTTATTGTCTTTCTGAACCACTCCCTGGTCCAGATTAACAATTGCAATTCCTGTAACTGTTTGTTCCCTTTCTTCCTCCTGAATTCGGTTCTCAACATTTTTAACCCCTAATAAAAAGCATCCAATTATAAGAGTACTGTGTAATAAAAAAAGACATATCCACTTTGTTATTTTCTGATATTTCACCATTTTGTTCTCACCCAACATGCTTTTACCTTCTACTGACTTTCTTTTCCATTATTTTACATATCTTGACAACCTATACAATCCCAAATCCAAAATTGCACACCAAAAGCGCTAAAATTGACAAAAAAATAGTGTCCTATTCATTTCTGAATAAAGACACTAAATTTTTAATTATTCCTGCCCAAAGCATAATTACCAAAACAAAATGACTGGATGCAATAATTAATCCAATCTTTTTCCATATTATATACGCAGATAATCCAATTACTACCTGAATCGCCCAAATTATACAACTGCATTTATGATAGCGTATCGTTTCTTCTTCATCTAATGGTTTATTTTTATCTGCTACTGGTGCAAAACAGCCAACAAAGCATCCCGAAAAAATAAACATAACCGGATATCCATATAATATCGGACTCTCCATAATGTAATTCACGCCATGGCAGACACAACAAAGTATCACTCCTGATATCACCGTACACATCAGATTTGTCCCTGCATGATAGCCACCACAAAATGACCGTAAGGGTATATAACTCAACAGAAAAATAAATACAATATCAAATGAGTGAAATAAAATAGAAATAAAAACAGCAACCAGAATATTAATGCTTTGATTAATTAATAACTCATATCCGTATTGATATACTGCGCGATCCTGATCCTCTAAATATCCCTTACGAATCTGCCAGTCAACAATACTACGTGAAATTTTCGCCAACATTAAAACTTCCGATATTTCTTTGCTTCTTCCGGCACCTTAGGCTGATGATGAATCCAACCGCAGGTTGCATTAACAGACCCTATCATAGCCATTAATGCAAGTACGTTGGTACAAGCAATTATTGTGCGTTTGTTAAAAAGATTCTGTAATAATTTTTGCATAAGAAAATCTCCTTTCCGTTTTCTCAAAAATATTACAAAATACTTTATAAAACAACTATTATTCTAAAATTATACATCAAAAGCACCGAAATTGACACATTTCACTTCTCATGATTTAAATTAGATTCGAATTTGAAATCATAAGTGTTGTTATGAACCACCTCTCCTGTTCCTCAAAATCAATAGTTCCCCCATATTTATCTGCAATACTTCTCGCAATTCCTATACCAAGACCATGCTTCTCTGCTTGCTTTTTCATGCTATAGAAAATCTCTCCCGCTTTTTGAGATTTTCCATTCCATGTATTTTTTATCTGAAAAATTAGCATATAGCTATTTCCCATATATAGTTCAATTTCAATTCTACGTTGAAGCTCTACTTTTTCTGCAGCTTCTATTGCATTTTCCAACAAATTCCCAAATAGGGAAATTTTATCTGTATCCTTAATAAACTCTACCCGAATTCCCTCTTCAACAAATATATATATATCTATATCTTTCTGGCTTGCCTTATTTTCAAAATTTTCCAGTATAGAGTTAAGAACCGGACTTTCTGTATACAATGATGATTTTTCTTCCCGGATTAGGCCTTCTTCCCACTCTTCAATAATATGAACAATTTTTTGATCTTCTCCCTTTAATGCCAAACTTCTAAACTGTGAAAAGTACTGATGAATGTCATGCATATATCTTCGATATAATTCATTATTTTTCTCAATTGCCTCAAAATTACTCTTTTCCATATCCCGCTTTAACGAAATCATAGCCGAAACTTTACTTTGATTCAGCATTTGTGCGTGATGTGCCAGAATTACAAAGATAGCAACATTTGAAAAATATAACAAAAATGCACCTCCACACATGAATAGTTGAATTACTCTCTCCTGAGGGAAATCCATAAATACAAAACTAAACAGGATCATAATTGATGCAACGGGCATAATCAATAAATACCAGTCGAAAACACTATCCTGCTCATTTTGAATCTTGGCAGTATACCGCCTTACAAAAAGCAAAAGAACAAAAGACAATACATATTCAACAAAAAGAACCCCCATTCCTTTCATCGTATTAAAATCAACCTGAAATCCAGGGAAAGCAGATGAGATCAGACGATAAAGCATCTCAAATGCCATTTCTTTTCCGCATACAAATACAATATAAAAAATAACAACATACACCAGACTTTTATGCAATGAAAATTTCCATGTGATTATTGCAAAAGCCCACATAATCAAGGGAACAAAGATAAAATTAACTGCTGAATTTTGAAACGCATTGACCCCAAACACTGCTGATGACATAACTACAAAAAAGAGTCCAAAACGCAGCCCTTTGATCCTCCTAATAAACATAGGTTGAAGAAATATGCAAAGCATAAACATATCAAAACAACAAAATATAAATTTAATACCAGCTGTCAGTAACTGCTCCATGATTAATGCTCTCCATATTTTGAAGTTAAAAATTCTTTTTTTAATTGGTTAAATTCAACAGATTTACTTCGTGTAATTTTAAATACTGTGTCTGGAAAACCCTGTAGTCTGAGTTCTTCTTTTTTGCAGCTTGCCAAATATTTAAAATTAATAATATAGCTATCATGTGGATACCCGAAACCATGTGGTCTTAAAACTTCGTAAAGACTATTTAATTTATTAGTAATCCGGATTTCACTTCCTTCTTTTTCCGTAATATCCAAATGATGTTTTTGCATTGCATATAAAGACAAATGAACCCTGGCACCTTTTCTGTATTTTTCAATATATACAATATCATCAGGTTTTAAGTATAATCGCATTTTATCATGCTTTGCTTCCAATACCGGACTCAAATTCATTTCTACCATCCGCTCCATCGCAGCCCGAATATTTCGACTTCTTTGTGCAAATGACATATTCTTTTTGATGAAACGATATGGCTGTACTTCAAAACTTTGTGGTGTTGGTTCCGCATATCCGGTATAAAATACAAGAATAACACTATCATCCCTCTTTCGAATTTCTTCAGCTGTCTTTTGTCCATCCAGATCCCTCATTTGAATGTCCAGAAAGATAATAGAAAAGTGTGCTATACCAATTGCTGACAATAATTCTTTTCCAGAACAATATTCATGAAACCGAATATGTTCACTGTATATTTCGCATTTCATAATATCATCCTTCAACGTACTTCTATCCTGTGCTGAATCATCACAAATGGCTATATCGTACATTATTGTCCCTTCTCCCCCGGAATTTCCCAATCAATTTCTATCTTTCCGTTCTTCTTTTCAAATTCAGCAATATAACTTTTAATGAGAACTTCTATTTCCCGGTTAGCGGACCTTCCCTCATACTCAGCTATATATCTAAGTGCTCTTAACAATTGTGCATCTATTCTGAGTGTATACTTCGCCTGTTTATTACTTATATTTTTGTCTTTCATATGTCGCCCCTTACAAATATGATGCCTTTATTATAATGGCATAATGACGGCATAATTCGTAATAACGGCATTTTGACGGCTACTTTTAATTAAAAATTTCCTTTGCATGAAATAATTTTGTTGCGAATTCTTTCAATATGCATATCCATAACCTCAATTCAAAAAGATTATTCCATAAAAAGAAAGAAAGCCGATGATCTTAAGATAGATCACCGGCATTTATCAGATTCTAAAAAATTTCTCATCAAACTTACAGGTCTGTTCTTATTTCATTCTCATTTATATACAAATTGTATATCCTGCGAAAAAGTATATTCCAAAGCCATTAACTGGATCGCATATTCTCTCGCCCGTCTTGCCTTGACCTCCATAACGACAGGATAAGTAATACTGCCTCCGGCAAGATCGGAACTTGTCATATACTTACTTCCCACATAATATATTGATTGCTCAACGTTGAACATCCCATCCATATACTGCTGCCAACCTACATAGGATGAATACAATTGTTCATAATCTTCGGAATCTAAATACACTTGTAAATGGTTCAGGGAATTTTCAATTTCTGCGCACCAGGCCTGATAGCATTTACCAGCCTTCACAATTCTATCTTCTACCCCTGTATCCTCCCATTTATAATCCTGATCAATGGGATTATTTTTAATAATTTCATAAAATTGCCCCTCCGGCAATACGATTGTCCCTGCATGATCTTCTACTTTCTGTATTTCAACCGTATTTTGCTCAACTGAGTTTTCTATCCTCATATTATGGCCGCATCCCATTGTTATAAGAAGCAGCATACTAATTATTACGCCCCTGCTAACTCTATTCCATTTAATGTGTCCTGACATAATCACCTCTAAAGGAAATTCTAAAAGTACAAAAATTGACATTTATTCTTCCGTACAGTTGGAAATCATAAGTGTTGTCACAAACCACTTTCCCTGTTCCTCAAACTCAACAGAGCCTCTATACTTTTCTGCGATTTCTCTGACAATCCCGATTCCAAGTCCATGATGCTCTGCATCCTGTTTCACACTTTGAAACCCTTCTCCGGTTTTCTTTACCTGCCCATTCCAGGTATTTTGAATCTGAAAGATCAGCATATAAGGGTTTCCCATATACAGTCTGGCATCAAGCCGGTGCTCTGTTTCTGCCTTTGCGGCAGCCTCAATCGCATTTTCCAGAAGATTCCCGAATAATGAGATCTTATCGGTGTCCCTGATAAATTCTACCCGGATGCCTTCTTCCACAAACAGGTTCATTTCTATATTCTTCATGGCCGCCCTGCTTTCGTATTCTTCCAGAATGGAATTCAATACAAGGCTTTCCGTATACAGGGACGACTTTTCTTCCCTTGCAAGTCCATCCTCCCATTCATCGATAATATGTACGACCTTATCTCCTTCTCCCCTTAATATCAGACTCCGGAACTGGGAAAAGTACTGGTGAACATCATGCATATATTTCCGATATAACTGATTGTTCTTTTCGATCGTTTCAAAATTACTTCTTTCCATATCGCGCTTTAACAGCGACATCTCTGCAATTTTACTTTCATTCACGATCTGTGCATAATGTGCCAGAATCACAAAGATAATTGCATTGGAAAAATATAACAGAAAAGCACCCACGCACATAAGTACCTGAATCACCCGGCTTTCCGGGAAGTCCATGAATACAAAGCTGAACAGAATCAGGACGGAAGTAAATGGCATAATCAGAAGATACCAGTCTATCGAACTGTCTTCCCGGTTATCCATTCTGACCATATAATTCCGGAAGAAAAGCAGCAGCAAAAAAGACACCACATATTCCATAAACAGAATCCCCATTCCCCTGATGGTTGCAAAATCGATGGAAAAGCCCGGAAGCACAGATGCCAGTAAACGATAGACCATCTCAAATGCCATTTCCCTTTCGCATACAAACACAATATAAAAAATAACCATATAGATGAATGCCTTTCTGAGAGACAGCTTCCACATAGTCACTGTAAAAATCCACATAACCAATGGTAAAATTACAAAATTTAACATGGAATTCTGAAAGAAATTCACTCCAAATATGATCCCTGTTGTAATAACGCAGGCACAGCCAAAGAAAACGCTGCTGTGTTTTCTTTCAAACATGGATTGAAAAAAGACACACAGCATGCCCACATCCAATCCACAGAATAAAAATCCCAGGAATAACACCACTACCTGTTCCATACCTACTGATCTCCATATTTCGAGGTTAAAAACTCTTTTTTCATCTGGTTGAACTCATTCATTTTACTTCTTGCTATCTTAAAAACCATATTGGGAAATCCATGCAGACGGATTTCATCCTTATAACAGCTCATAAGATATTTAAAATTAATGACATAACTGTCATGTGGATAACCAAAACCATACGGTTTTAAAACATCGTAATAAGCACTCAGTTTACCACCTATACGGATTTCCGGTTCCTTATCCTCCAAGCCGCCTGTGTGATACCTTCGCTTCGCAGCCGGAGATACATGTATTCTGATGCCTCTTCGATATTTTTCAATATAGACGATATCATCCGGTTTTAAGAACAGTCTTCCTCCATTGAACTTTGCTTCAAAGACCGGTCCCAGATCCAGCTCTGCCATCCGGTCCAATGCAGCCAGAATATGCCTGCTTTTTTCCTGCGGCGGCATATTCTTTTTCATAAAACGGTACGGCTGCACCTCAAAGCTGTGTGGCGTTGGCTCCGCAAAGCCGGTATAAAATACCAGTACCACACTGTCATCCATTTTCCGGATCTCTTCTGCGGTCCGCTCCCCATCCATTCCCTGCATCTGAATATCCAGAAAGATGAGTGAAAACCTTGCAAGCTCCATTGCTGCAAGCAGCTCCTTTCCGGAGGAATATTGATGGAAACGGACGGTTTCACGATATTTTTCACACTTTCTGATCTCCTCAATTAACAGATTTCGATCCAGTTCAGAATCGTCACAAACTGCTATGTCAAACATTTTATTCTCTTTCCTTCAAAATCCGATCCATGGTTTCACGATCCATATATTCCATCCATCGACTGCCATCAATAGACAATCCGGAACCATACATGGCTTCTACCTCTTCCGGTGCCAGAATGTAAAATTTAGACTCGGTAATATCAAAGTTCTCATCAATAGACAGGCTCATCCAGATCATCCATCCATCTCCAATGGAAAAATACTGCGTGGCCTTGGTAATATAGGGCATATCCTCCCTGAAATCAATTATCCTCGCTGATAACTCCTGATAACGGTATCCATTTTGTATGTGCCAGAGATTTCCGTTTTCACTGATTTCAAGTTCCGACTCCGGTACAAAATCAAAGTTTCCGATATACTTTTTCAGATTTTCTTCCTCAAGCAAAGTCTCTGCCTTTTCAATCGTCTGTTCCTTTTGAGCCTCATATTCTTCGACAATTCCTGCAACTTCATTTTTATTGGACACATAATTAATGACTCGGCCGGATACAAGTAACAAAAGCAGTGAGAGCAATGCTCCAATATAAATGATTGCCGCTTTCTGCCACTTGGTCTGCAGATCATAAAACTCCATCTTAGGCTTTCTCATTTTCACATAAGCAGAACGATATCCTCCAAAACCAAATGCCAGTGACATAATTGGTGCAAAAATGGGAATAAAAGCAATCATCCCGACCGGCATTCCATTACAAATCCCCCAGAACTGCGGCATAAGAAATCCCGGCCAACAGAATTTATCCAGGATCCCCATGGTATCTGCCTGCTCTTCCTTACCTTCTTCTGTATTCACGCTGTTATTTATTGTTTCATTTGATTGTTCCATCTCTTTTCCTCGCTTCTTTCCTTATTCAAATAATGATTGAAATGCTATTGCTTTGCCAAATGCTTCCTCCAGATCTGCTGAAAACTCCTCAAGGTCTTCCTCCGGATCATCATGATATATATGTACATATACTATTTCATCTAAATCATTAACTCCAAGGTTAATTCGGAAAGTAAAATCTCCCTTCTGTACCTTCTCATCCTCGTACGCTTCCCGAACTGCCTTAATAAACTGCTGTTCAAATTGCTCTTTATCCTTCTCATTGTGAATCCCTGCATCCAGTCTATAGCTTGGTTCAGGATCGTTCTCATATTCGCTGACCGTTATAGAGTTTGCAATAAGGCACTGTCTCATATACTGAGCTGTATAGTCTGAATAGATCTCTCTGCCGGGAACCCACGTTGCAGTAAGGCTTGCTTCCATGTTGCGAATGGTTACCGGTATCGTATAAATAACCATCTTGGGATACTTTTTATTGGTATATCCATCCGTATTGAATCCACATGAGACTTCAATTTCTTCCGGAGATGTTTCAATTCCATATTGCCGCTCCAGCTCTTCACAAACCTCCTGCCGTGCAGGCGCCTTTTTCAAAAGAATGGAATCTACCCGGTACCACTGTGAACATGCACAGCCGATTATGGAAGCAATTACCACACCTGTCATCAATAAAAGCAGTACATGGTTATCCTTTCGGGTTATCTGTCTTTTGAGATAGAAATAAAGATACTCCATATTCTCATCGCCGGCATCTTCCCCCTGCAGGCATTTCTTTAACGCTTCGATCAGATAATTTACCACTGCCCTGTTATTCGCTTTCTTCTTCCTTGCAGCCTCCAAAAGAGTATCCAGCCGCTGTGTCCGAAGCACCTCCAGAAACTCCTCAGATTCAAACAGCTCCTGTAACTGTTTAAAATCCTCTGTCCCCCTCTTTCGATCCAGTTGTTCATTCAAGATCTTCCGATATCTTTCCAATCCTTCCTGTTCACTCACCATTTCCCTTGGTCCTCCTCATGTATATGTATTATAAATCAATATAACTTCTATTTCTGTTTACTGTATCGAAGATCCCGTGTCCACACAATATAAATGACAAAATTGTACATCGGATATGCAGATTTTGATCATTTAATACAAATCCATTATTTTTACATATGCTTCATTTTCCATGTTATAAAGTTCCGGATAATAAAGTTCTACATAATAAAATTCTGCCTCTTTATCTTCATTTCGTATCCAATGCCTTGTCACATCATAGTTTTGTTTATTAACCAGTATCTGATCAACTTCACAGTCTCTGATATGTTTCCTGCATTTCATCCCGGCATGATTGTAATAAGTCCCCCATACCTCCTGATATATCCCGTACTGAAAGTACAATCCATCACTGGTTGAAAACTTGTATTGAAGTATAACGGGATCTCCTGTCTCACCGGTATCGAGTCTGAATTTCCACTTATAATACAGACCGTCGTCTGTTTCATATAATTTCAGATCCACCATATCCGACTGGTCAGGATACAAATAGTTAAACAAATATTGCAAAAGCACCTTGGCAACCGGTACTATCTCTTTGGTGTTACGGTCAACTTCCCAGTAACCACTATAACACGGTACATACTCCCCTGCCTCATCGTCCTCAGTGGACGGCTTCTGTGAATATGCAGTATAAGCATACCGCTCTCCATCCTCACTGACCATCATATAAGCAAGCACCTTATAATCAGACAGTTCTCCTGCTTCGTTTACGCATTTCCACTTATAATATAATCTATCCTCAAGTTTATATAGTCCAACACCCACCATATCCGGCCGGTCTGCATACAAATTATTAAATAAATACTTCAGATTTTCTTTCGCATCTTCCTGATCATCCATCTGTATTGCATCACTCGCAGGATCTCCATTCCGATCAATAAAGTACCAGGCACCATTCTGTTTTACGGCTGCAATACGATTGTCCGCACATCCGCAAATCATAACCAGAAATACGCAGCCTAATATGGAGATTAATTTTTTATGAAGCACTTCCGTTTCCCTCCTTCTACGATCCACAACTATCCGCATGATTCCTGCTACTCTGATTCCTCTGGATATAAACGCAGCATATCCAAATATCTTTCATTCCAGATAATATACTCCTCCTCTGATTCCTCGTTGAATATCTTTTCCGGAATGATCTCCTTTGTCTCACTGTTTACCATCCAGAAATTCCGATAGGAGTCTCTGGTATGCTCCTTATACGTCTCTCCATTCTCATCATAATGCGTGTCCCATATCTCATCGTATATGGCATATAGATGATACAATCCATCCTGTGTTAAACCATAATATGCAAGAACACAGGGTGCCGAAATCTCTCCCGCCCCAAATTCAATTTTCCACTTATAACACAACCGGCTTTCTGTTTCATATAATTCAATATCCACTATCCCTTCCCGGTCCGGATGCAGATAATCAAACAGATATTCCAGAAGTTCTTTTGCAACAGGTATGATCTCTCCTGTTTCCGGATCAATTTCCCAGTATCCTCCGCAATTTATAATCATAAAATATGATCCCCGCATGTATTCCGTATAACCATAACGCTCCTCATCCTTACTTATCCGCTTATACGCCTCATAGGCAAGCACAATAGGATACGTCAGTTCCCCTGCTTCGTCTATGGATTTCCACTCATAATACAGCTTGTCCTCTGTTTCATACAGCTTAAGATCCACCATCTGCGACCTGTCCGGGTGCAGATAATCAAACAGATATTCCAGATATTCTTTGGCATCCTCCGGTATTTGACCTTTTGCTTCTTCTGTTATACTTTCATCGGTTTCCTGCTCTTCCGGAACAGCTTCTGTTTTCGGCTCTTCCCGGGCATTTTCAGAAGCTTCATTTTCTGTTTCTTCTACATATGCATCGTTTTCTTTCTGAACTTTCGCCGCTCCGCAGGCAGACAATATCATGCTGACTGCTATAACGAAAATAATTGTATTTTTCTGTTTACACACGTTTATATAATTTCTCCTTCTTCCCGCTTTCTTTCCCACGATTCAGCCAGCACCTACCACAATGCGCCGTCTTTCGTGATCCATGTAAGGATTCTATTC
>OLSX01001329.1_pt1 | contig 23595 bp, 19 predicted proteins | sample 1673141 | NCBI WGS metagenome assembly OLSX01 (sample SAMEA3136759, study PRJEB25190) | human gut metagenome | biome: human gut; feature: human-associated habitat; material: faeces | place: Austria | collected 2013
TTGCGGCATCACTGGTTTTCAAGACCAGCTCCATAAACCACTCGGACATCTCTCCATATTCAAGCTTTATAATTATAGCAAAGGTTTTTCCCACTGTCAAGCGGGGAGATTTTCCCCAGGCAGGTATATTACGCCGCGGTGCAGGGAATTACTACCTTATAGCACGATAATGCGGGCGGCAAGGCCGCCAATTTGCGCAAAAGGAGCGATTTCCATGACTGACGAAAACAGAAGCCTAAAGGATAAGATCAGGGATTTTTTAGAGGAAAAGGGCGTTTATGTCGTGCTGCTTTCCTCGGTGGCCATAGTCGGCATCGCTGCGGCGGCAGCCTATTGGCCAAAGCAGCAGCCTCAGCCCTCCATAGAGCCTTCTCCCGCCCCCGTTTCTCAAAACGAGGACCAGACACTCAGTGAGGCCCTGCTCTCCACGCCTGTCCCTACGCCCACCGCTTCACCCTCGGCGCTGCCCGACATAACTCCCAATCCTTCCCCCGGGCCATCGGCTACCCATGCCCCCGCCCATGACAAGGTCCCCGCGCCGCTCAAGGGCAAGGTGCAGTGGCGCTTTGCCGTGGATGAGCTGATCTACTCCCGAACTCTGGATCACTGGACCACACACCGCGGCATCGACATATCCTGCGCAAAGGGGGCGGAGGTGCATTGCCCATGGAACGGCAAGGTGGAGGAGATATACGAGGACGACAGCCTCGGCATCACCGTTCGGGTGAGCCACAGCGACGGCCTTGAATCCCTCTACTCCAACCTACGCACAGGCTGCCCCGTAAAGGCCGGGCAGAGGCTCAACGCCGGCGACCTTATTGGCTATGTTGGCGAAACCGCCGTTGCGGAGTGCGGCGATGGAGCCCACCTCCATTTTGAGGTGCGCAAGGACGGCAGATCCGTAGATCCCGCGGAGTACGTGACGGTGACGGAGTAGGGAAACGGCTTCACTTTCCGTTTGAAAAAGAGAATCACCACAGAAATACCGGGAGAGTCGCAAGGCTCTCTTTTTCTGCGCGCTTGTTTTTTTCCGCGTTTCAGGCTACCATATATATATGAAAGTCACTGAAGATCTGCAATGCAACGGCCTGTCCATAGTAGTGGATAAGGCGGGCTTCACATACGGCAGCGACGCGGTGCTGCTGGCTAACTTTGCAAATCCCAGACGGGGGGACAGCTGTCTCGACCTGGGGGCGGGCACGGGCATTTTGGCCATACTGGTAAACGGCAAGACCGGCGCCCGCTTCACCGCCGTCGAGATACAGCCCTCCGCCTGCCAGCTTATGGAGGAATCCATCGCCCTCAACGGCCAGGGCGGGGACATAACCGTGCTGCATGCCGACATACGCAGGCTGGGTGAGCTTTTGCCGGCCGGCAGCTTCGACGGGGCAGTTTGCAACCCGCCCTACTTTTCCGGCGGCACGCGAAGCGAAAATCCCGCCGTGGCCCTTTGTGTCCATCAGGACGAATGCGGCATTTACGACGTGGCCCGGTGCGCAGGGCGGCTGCTGAAAAACGGCGGCAGGCTATGGCTGTGCTATCCCGCCTCCCGCCTTGCGGAGTGCTTCCACGCCATGGTGGAAAGCAGGCTTCAGCCAAAGCGGCTGCGGCTCATCGATGGAAAAAACGGCCCCTACCTCGCCCTTATGGAATGCGTAAAGGGCGGCAAGACAGGCCTTATTATAGAAAGGAATTGACGAAAAACCCACATGCTTCAGCCCAAGCTTTACCTTTGCCCAACCCCCATAGGAAACATGGAGGACATGACGCTGCGCGCCCTCAGGGTACTGAGGGAGTGCCATAGGATATACTGCGAGGACACCCGCAACACCGGGGCCATGCTGTCAAGGCTGGGAATATCCAAGCCCCTCATATCCTGCCACGAGCACAACGAGGAGGGCAGGGCGGAGGAGATCGCCGGCCGGGTGGCGGAGGGCGAGGCTATCGCCTTCGTATCCGACGCCGGGCTGCCCGGCATATCCGACCCCGGGGAGCGGCTGGTGGCCGCCTTCATACAAAGGGGGCTGCCCTTCGAGGTACTGCCCGGGCCCTCCGCGTCCCTTACTGCGCTGGTTCTTAGCGGGCTGCCCGCGAAGGAAGCCTGTTTCGTGGGTTTTTTGCCCCGCACCGGCAAGGAGCGCCGGGAGGCCGTCGCCCGTCTGGCACGGCATAAGGGCACGCTGATAATATACGAAAGCCCGCTCAGGGTGGCCGAGACCGCCGCCGAGCTTGCCGCAGCCTGGGGCGACCGCAAGGCTGTCCTGTGCCGGGAGCTTACCAAATTATACGAGGAGACGGTGCGCTCCACCCTTTCCGGACTTGCCGGCACGTATGCTCATAAGCCCCCAAAGGGCGAGACGGTGCTGGTCATCGCAGGGGCGGGGGATGAAAGCTCCGGAGCAAGCCTTGAAGATACGCTGAAGCGGCTGCTGGGGGAGGGCGTCAGCGCCAAGGACGCGGCAAAGCAGGCCAGCGCCCTGCTGGACGTTCCCCGGAACGAGGCGTATAAGATGGCGATGAGGATAAAAGAGGATTCAGACGATTGATACGCCTTCTTCTGTTACTTTTCTTTTGAAAAAGAAAAGAACCAAAAGAAAAGAAAATAAATAAAAGAAAAATATCAAGCAAGTATGCTAAGCTTCTCCAGGATGCACAAAATTCCGCAGAAAGAGAGAAGGTCATTGAAGATTGCGCAAGAAATCTACTCTACTATGTGGCACAAAATGATGATCCATACAATGCCATCGTCAAGCCTATAAACGAGAAGACAATGCAGGAAATACCAGGACTTTATCTCGATAAGGAAGCGACTCATCCAATGACTCTGGCCACAACTCTGTTTTTCAACAATTACATCTGGCCATATCTCATCATCCATAGTGAGAAAATGATGAGCATCGACGGAGAAAAGGGGCAAGCTGTATGGCTTTATAGAATCATCAATATCGATTTCATGCAGAAGAATATCATGCGTGCCGTGAATGATGCCACCAAGTATCTCAAGCTGCATGCAGCAGAAATGATGCGGCAGTACCGACCGATCTCGAATTTCGAGTATCAGGACAAGGTATCGAAACAGCGATTCTATGATACGACACGATGTGATGGAACCCCGGAGCAGCATCGAATACCACAGGATGCCGCTCCGAGACCATCCGGCAACGCTGCCTGGAACAAATTCTCGCACACCTGGGTTATTCCAAAGTAATTCAATTAAAGCTTTTGCCCTTACAGGGCGACAGGCTTGCGTCCGGCATTACCCAGGGCGATGCCCTGGGCTAAGAGCTTCTGCCCTTTCAGGGCGTATGGGTGCAATGCATTCGAACACTTCTGCCCTTTACCTTTCCCTTCGGCTGGTGACCGTTGGTTCAGGGCGTGTGGGTGCTAACAATAAAACAACAACATAAAATTACTAAAAACATGGAAGAAGACCAACAAAATCAAAACAAAAATGAGAAGCCACGTTACTATGCTACCGACTTCAATGAAATCAAGGAGAATCTCTCTGATGAAGAGAAGCTGCTCTTCGAGAGATACAAGGAAATGCTGAGCGGCATCATCCCTGCAGATTCAGCTTCATCAGCTTCTGCAAATGATGATGTATTCTCATCAGGTTCATCATCTACAGCAAATGATGCTTCATTCGCAACATCATCATCCTCTTCAAACGATGATGCATCCTCCTCCTCATCAGCTCCTTCAAACGATGCTCCATCCACCAAGGATCTCCTCAATCACCTGAAGAACATCAGCCAGAAAACCATGAAGCTGATGGCTGGAGGAAAGCTCGACATCCGCGTTACCTGCCCGAAATGCGGAAAACGTCACTGCTTCATCAAGGTAGATAACGGATTGACCCACTGCTGGTCGTGCAACTGGAGCGGATACCTGGAGGAGATGAAATCGCTGCTCGGAAAGGGCAGCGGTAAGGTGAACGGAAACTACTACGCCAATGCTCAGAAAAAGCAGCAGGATGAACACAAGGCCAAGGACTACGTGCCCATGCTGCCCGACGACTTCCTCGAGATAGATGCCGAAACCCGATCCTGGCTCTACCCCATCTACCCCTTCAGGACCCAGGAAGAGCAGCAGCAGTTCATCGACCGCTTCCACCCCGCCAACCTCCTCTCGCGCCATCCCAAGGCCCGTCCCCTGATCAGCGCCCCCCAACTCGCCTCGCTCCAGTCGATGGTGCAGCGATACATCCAGGCAATGAAGCTCTCGCCCGACATCATCATTCAGGAAGGAGTGATGTGCGCATGGATGAAGCAAAATGCGGATGACTCCAAAAGCGAGGACCCGAAAGGCGTGGAGATGGTGCCTGCCATCGCCTACTGCAACTACCTGGACGGCAAGATCATCAACGTGAAGTTCCGCTCCGTGCAGCAGCACCCCGTCACCGGCGAGTGGAGCAAGCTCTTCTGCCAGGTTTCCCCCACCAAGCCCTGCGCTCCCTACGGCATCGACAGCATCAACCTGCTCCGTCCCGACGCACAGCCCATCCGCCAGCTCATCATCACCGAGGGCGAAAAGGACCGACTCACGCTGATGACCTGCGGATTCCCCTACGTGCTGAGCATCGCCAACGGCGCCAGCACCAACATCGAGGAGAGTCACGAGGCTTTCGACGAGTGGATTCAGCAGGCGGGCGAGATCATCATCTGCGGCGATACCGACCGCCCGGGCCGCCGACTGGTAAAACTCCTGATAGAGCAATACCAGACCCGCGCCAAGGTTACCACGCTGCCGCAGGGCAAGAAGGACATCAGCGAGGTATATGATGCCTTCGGAAGCCGCGAGGTGCAGCGAATCATAGCCGAAGCGCAGGGCATCAGCGATGCCGACATCTACGACCTCTCCGAGCACAAGGAAGACATCCTCGACATCATGATGGGCAACTATGACCGTGGCTACGAGGTGGGAATGGGCGGACTCACCGACGGCATCTTCCACCCCACTTCCGAGGGCGGACTCATCATCCTCACCGGTCGCCCTAACTCGGGAAAGACGGATTTCCTCAACTGCCTGATGGCGCATCTGATGTACCACAACCAGAAGCGCGTGGCGTTCTTCTCGTTCGAGAAACCTATCAAGGGCAAGCACGTGAGGGAGATTGCCCGCATAGCCCTGGGGGTGAGGAACACGGAGGATATGGACGGCGCCGAATCACCCGAAGAGGCAAGGCAGGAGAACCAGAGGGTGCTGGATTACCTGTCGGAGCACATGGTGGATTTCGACACGAAGACCCGCCTGCCCGACAGCAACTACATCATCGGAATGATGGAGGCGATGATGAACCGCAAGAAGCAGAAGATTGATTATCTGGTGATAGACCCGTATGTGTTCATCAACATGACCGAGGGCGGCAGCCGTGCCACGGAGACGGAGAAGGTGAGACTGATGCTGACGAAGCTGCAGGCATGGAGCCGTACGCGCCACATCTGGACGGTGGTGGTGGCCCACCCGAGAATACAGTACAAGGACGGTCACGAGGCCTTTCCGCCGCTGGATATCTACTCCGTAGCGGGCAGTGCCCAGTGGGCGAACCTCGCCGACTTCCTGCTCACCGTAAACCGAATCTCGAAGCCCGAAGAGGGCAAGATGTTTACCATCGTAGAGATGCTGAAGGTGAGAGACCAGGAGTTCTGTCATCCCGGAAAGGTGTACTACGTGCGCCAGCCCTGCGGCAGATACGACGAACGGGAATCGGAAAACGACTGCATAGCCGAGGCGATGCAGGGCAAGGTGTTGGCGAAGGACGATGAACCCTGGAGATAGTGAATTTCAAAAAACGATACGCCTATGACAAGAGAAGAGTACAACGAGCTGAGAGCCCGTGCCCACGAGCAGATGCTCGACGACTATAAGTGGATGCTGGATCAGGAATCGGGCATCCGGGAGTGGCGATGTCCCAAGAGATGGATCATCGAGTTCGTACACGATGTAAGCGACTATGTGATGGTGAGGAGCAGCGGCGAGGAGGACGTGGGCGATGAGTGGCACGATGATTTCCTGCGCCCCATCCCCCTGCAGAAGCTCTACCGCCAATTCTTCCAGAAGAGCTGCATTCCCCCACCCAATCATCCGGATAAGGCGCTGAGCAAGCTCAGGGGCATGGAGCAGCGCAACAGCATCTACCCCGACAGCATCACGAGATTCTACATGGAGCAGCTGCAGAAGAATCCTCCCTGCCGAATCATCGAGCTGCTGATCATAGGAGGGGAAGAAAGCTGAAAAGAGCCTCTTCTGCTTCTTCAGAATGAAAGGAAACTGTTCTGAATGAAAAGAGCCTCTATTGGCTTGGAATAGAGCCTCTTTTACCCTGCAATAGAGCCTCTTTTGGCGATGAAATGAGCCTAAAACAAACGTTACGTTAGGCTCTTTTCTGACCCAAAAGAGGCTCTATTGTATTCCGAAATGCGGTAACCCTCAATGTAACCCTCGCAGTAACCCCCAAACCCTTGACAAACCCGAAAAAATTTCGTATCTTTGCATCGTAAACCAATCAATAATGCTTATGGAAACACACACAATGTTAGAACTGGAGAGGATGCAGCAGATGCTCCTCTCCACTCACTTCGCCCTCGGAGAATTTCTCCGCTCGGGCACTGCCATCAAGTATGGCATCGACAACACTCCACAAAGCTCCATGGTCATCATCCGTCTGATGATGCTGTGCGAGCAGGTGCTGGAACCCCTTCGTCTGCATTGCGGCATCATCACCATCACGAGCGGGTATCGCTGTCCGCAGCTCAACCTTGCCGTGCATGGCGTACCGGGCAGTCAGCATACCCTGGGCGAGGCTGCCGACATCTTCATTCCGAACGAGGAGATTCTGGCGAAGTACAGAAAATTCATAGAATCGAGCTGCACCTTCGACCAGCTGATCCTGGAGCCTCGCGGCGCCTCTCCCGGCAAGCACCGCTGGCTGCACGTAAGCTACACCATGCGGCGGAAGAACCGTCAGCAGGTATTGATGTAAAATTATCTAATAGCCTGATAAAAAGAGATGTAAATTTTTCTAATAACATGATAAAAAGAAAGGAGATACAAAAATGAAGAAAGACACATGGCAAACCATTATCCAGATTGCGATTTCTATTCTCACGGCGATTGCCACCACCCTGGGGGTAACCTCGTGTATGGGTAGCTAACGCAGATTCTGCGGAAAAATATCAGATGAAAAAAGAAAAATGAATGTTTAACCCTTTAAATCTAAATGAGTATGGCAAAATTCAGAAAAGTGAAGAACAACCGCAAGAACTCCCCTACCAGAGGAATGATCTACGGTAGAGCAGTAGTGAACAGAGTGGTGCACACCAGCGCCATCGCCAAGAATATCACTGAGCGATGCACCGTTACCGAACCGGACATCCTGGCCGTGATCAACGCCCTGATGACTGAGATCTCCGCCAACATCGCCGAAGGCAACAAGGTGGTGCTCGACAACTTCGGAAGCTTCAAGCTCGGCATCAGAACTTCCCCAGCCGTAAGCGCCAAGAAGTTCACCTCAGCCAACATCAAGGGCATGTACATCATCTACTCACCTTACTCTGTCATGGACCAGGGCAAGCGAGTAAAGCCGATGCTCAGTGGCATCAAGATGGAGGAGATGACCGAGTACAACGGCATCGAAGACAAGGAAAATGGCGGCGGAACATCAGGTGGAACTTCAGGCGGAACATCAGAAGGCGGCTCCGGAAAGGACAATACAGGTGATACATCCGGCGGCACCGACAAGGACAACCCAAGCGGCGGCAACACCCCATCAGGAGGCACCGGAAAGGATAACACCGGAGACGGTGAAGGCGGCGGCGACGACAATGTAAGTCTCTAAAATCAAGACTGGGCATCCCTTTTGGAATGCCCAGTCTTTTTTTTCTGCCCCATTTAACAAATAATCAGAAACATAAATAATATGCAAATAAAGTAAAAAATGTTTGGTGCTTTCAAGTTTTCGGCGTAACTTTGCAACCAGAAAAATGAATCATCAGCGGATATCCCAAAAAGATAACGCTCATATATAATAAAGGAAAGAATCTTATAACAAAAGACAGAGATTCTTATGTAATAAAGGAAAAGGATATGAAGACAATGGGTTTTAGAAAATTTATAACGCTATCTTTATCAACGGTTTGCGCCCTATCACTCAGTTCATGCTTCAAGGATGAACCCCTCAATGCCGAATGCGACATCGAGCAGGCATACATCCACCCAGGAAGCTGGATGAAGCTGTGGTTCACAAACGCATCGGATACGCTCGTCAACGTGCAGAGCGACCAGGACAAGATAGAATTCACCATGAAGCCATTCGCCAGCCTCAAGAAGCAGGCACCGATGTTCCGACTCACCCCTGGAGCCACCATCCAGCCGGAAAGCGGAAGCGTGCACGACTTCTCTAAAGGTCCTGTTACATACGTGGTTACATCGGAAGACAAGCAGTGGACCCGCACCTATCAGGTGAGCATCAAGAAGGGGCAGACCACCATGAGCAAGGAGTTTGAATTCGATTTCGAAAACGCATACCTCAGCAAGGGATACTACAACTGGCAGGAGAACTGGAATGGTGATCTCCTCGACATCTGGGCTACCGGAAACCCGGGATTCAAGATCAGCAACCCATCGGCAAAACCGGAGGAATATCCTACCGTGATGACAGAAGACGGCTATCAGAGCAAGGGCGTGAAGCTCACCACCCAGCGCACCAGCAAGCTTGCCGATATGGTACACAAGCCTATCGCTGCCGGCAACCTCTTCATCGGACAGTTTGATGCCACCGATGCCCTGCGCGATGCGATGAAAGCCACCAAGTTCGGTCGCCCATTCAGCTTCAGCGCCAAACCTCAGAAGCTGGAAGGCTGGTACAAGTATCAGGCTGGCGAGAAATTCACCGACAAGGATATGAACGAACTGAACCGACATGACTACGGAACCATCTATGCTGTACTCTATGAGAACATCGACGAAAAGGGAGATGCTGTAGTACTCTATGGCGATAACGTACAGAGCAGCAAACAGATAGTAGCTCTCGCACTGGTAGGCGAAACCCGCGATGACAACGGCAAGACTGCCATCGGCAACACCCCGGAATGGCATCACTTCAGCGTAGATTTCGATTATCAATCCTACGGCAAGACCATCGACCCCGTGAAGCTGAAGAATGGCGGCTACAGTCTTGCCATCGTCTGCTCATCCAGTTCTGATGGTGCCAACTTCCTGGGAGCCGTAGGCAGCACCCTCTGGGTGGATAGTTTCAAACTGATTTGCAAATAAGAAGAAAAATGAAAAAGATAACAGTACTGGCACTCCTGCTGGCATGCAGCGCTGCTTCATGGGCAGGAGACAAGAATAGTGCCTGGAACAAATATCTCCACGGCTATGAGTATCAGGCACGCGTGGCGTATAACCTGGGCGGCACCGCCCCTATCGGCATGCCTGCCACCATCCGCACGCTTCACAGCTACACCCTTCGCCCTAACTTCAGTCTGGGCGTGGATGCCTATCACCCACTCTCCGGAAACTGGGGTTTCGTGGGAGGAATCCGCTTCGAGAACAAGAGCATGAAGACCGATGCGGGCGTCAAGAACTACTATATGAAGATAGTTCGTGGCGGCGAGGAGCTGCAGGGCATCTTTACGGGCGATGTAGTGACCAAGGTGGATATGAGTCTCATCACCGTTCCGATTCTGGCAACATACGATGTCTGCGATAATCTCCGCTTCAAGCTGGGCCCATACGTAAGCTATGTTACCTCGAAGAAGTTTGAGGGCTGGGCATACAATGGTTATCTCCGCCGTCAGGAGGAGGGTCATCCCAAGGGAGACCCTACGGGACAGAAGGTGATGCTGGGCGAAAAGGAAGGTGAACGTGGCGATTACGATTTCAGCGACGATATGCGCAACTGGCAGGTGGGCGTAGATTTCGGAATAGACTGGCGATTGAACAACCGCTGGGGCATCTGTGCTGATCTGAGCTGGGGTCTGAACGGCATCTTCAAGAAGGATTTCGAAACCATCGAGCAGACGATGTATCCTATCTACGGCAGCATCGGCATCACGTATCAGCTGAAGTAACAGATCATATTCTGCTGAAGCTATCTATATAATAATGTACGCGTACATTAATATATATAGCCAATATATATATAGCCAAAGAGAGATAAAAAGATAAAAAACAACAATTATTCATTAACAAAAAAAAGAGAAGAAAATGAAAAAGTTTATTTATTTGATGGCCATGGTTTGCACCCTTGGCTTCTTCACTGCTTGTAGCAGCGATGATGACAATGACGAGAAGGGATTTGTACGCAACGAGAAGATTGAAGGTACCTGGAAGGTACAGGAAGCTGGTATGGATCCAACAACTTTCCAGGCAACAGGTTCAATAGTATTAAACTGGGAAGGTTCTAACGATGCAGTTATCGAAATTCCTGGTCTCTTTGATGAGCCATATCCAGTAAAGGATGCCATCTCAATGGTTCCAATGCTGCTCAACACCCAACTCAGAAGCGTTCTGCAGGATGTAACCTTCAATGAGAAGGGTCAGATTTCTGCAACCTACAAGGAAGAGGCTGATGACAAGGACTGGAAGGTAGCTAACGATTACGCTACATACCAGGTAGTTAACGAGAATATGATTACCTTGTTCCTGAACACAGCCAAGATTACCGCAGACATCGACGATGCTCAGGAGCAGGCTATGGTAGCCGGCATGTTGGATCAGTTTAAGACCGGTATTCCAGTACACGTATCTTATCCAGCAGCCAACAAGGTATATTTCTATGTTGACAAGGATTTCGTAGCTCCTATCATCGCCATGCTTTATGCTCAGGTTGACCAGATTCCTACTACAGGCATGGACAAGGATGATTTGGTACAATTCCAGATTTTGAAGACTGTTGTCAACCAGCTTCCTGCCATCATGGATAAGACCACCAAGTTCGAGGCAGGTCTTGAGTTGATCAAGTAGTAAAGCAGAGCTTCTGCCCACACGCCCTGAAAGGGCAGAAGCTCCTAGCCCAGGGCAACGCCCTGGGTTGTTTGGATGCAAGCCTTTCGCCCTGTAAGGGCAAAAGCTTTGACATTATCTCAGGTCGATGACTTCTGCTCCTGGGAATTCCTTGCTGTTGAAGACGAAGGAATTGTTGGAAATGCCTTTTGCCTTGAAGCCGGAGATGTTGATGGTGCTCCAGGTAGAACCCTGGCGCATCTTTACCTGCGATGGCACGTGGGTGTTCTTGTTGATGGTGATATACATCTCTGCCACGGTGCGCTTCTGGTTGTTGGCAACGAGATGCACCTGATAGTTGCTGCCCACAGTCTTGAGGGTGCTCTTATATCCTGTCTTGTAGATGTGGATGAAGGTATAAGGATTCATCGACATCTGCTTGGCCTGGGTAGGGTTGCTCACGTTCACCTCGTTGGTCTTCTTCATATAAGTCCACTGGGTCTTGCCGTTATACCATACGATGGCTTCCGGTGTGCGCGCATTAAACTTGTTGCCCTTGATGGTGATGGTACCGCTTGCCGAGCCGTACTTAGGACTAGACAGTTTGAAGTTGGCGGTAGCACCCTTCTTGTTGCCGATGACGGCAGCGGTCTTGTCGAGCACCTGCTGGGCGGTCTGCGCCATAGTGCCCAGGCTCATCATCGCTGCGAAAGCGATAGCTAAAATCTTTTTCATATCCTTACTGTTTATTGTATTAAAACTAAACCTAAAAGCTTTTGCCCTTTCAGGGCGTATTGGTTCTTCGCTCATTGACCCAGGGTGTTGCCCTGGGCTAGGAGCTTTTGCCCTTTCAGGGCGTTTGGAGCGAATGTTGTCTTTTGCCCTTTACCTTTCCCTTCGGCCGGTGACCGTTGGTTCAGGGCGTTTCTCTTACGAGTTTCTCAGCTGCATCAGCAATGTATTGAGCTGGTTCTCATCCTGCAGGAGTACCTCTCTTGGCTTACTGCCCTGAGCGGCTCCTACGATGCCTGCTGCCTCAAGCTGATCCATCAGTCTGCCGGCACGGTTGTAGCCGATGCTGAAACGGCGCTGAATCATGCTGGTGCTGCCCTGCTGCGAGAGAACGATGGCGTGGGCTGCCTCCTCGAAATATGGATCCAGGTTGCGGGTATCTACGCTGCCGTTGCCTCCTACGCCGCCATCTTCGCTGGCTGGTTCAGGGAGTTCCATTGGCTCGATAGGACCAGGCTGGTTGCAGATGTATTCGTTGATGCGTTCAATCTCTGGTGTATCTACGAAGGCGCACTGTACACGCACCGGTTCGTTGCCGTTGAGATAGAGCATATCACCACGACCGATAAGCTGGTTGGCTCCCGTTCTGTCGAGGATGGTCTTGGAGTCGATGGCCGAAGTAACCTTGAAGGCGATACGTCCAGGGAAGTTCGCCTTGATGTTACCGGTGATGATGCTGGTGGTAGGACGCTGGGTAGCGATGATCATGTGGATACCCACGGCACGTGCCAGCTGGGCGATGCGGGCGATAGGAAGCTCTACCTCCTTGCCGGCTGTCATGATCAGATCTCCAAACTCATCAATAATTACCACGATGTATGGCATAAATTCGTGACCATCAGTCAGCTTCAGTCTGTGGTTCACGTATTTCTGATTATACTCCTTGATGTTTCTGGCTCCCGCCTTCTTCAGCAGGTCGTAGCGGCTGTCCATCAGCACGCAGAGGCTGTTCAGCGTTCTCACCACCTTGGTTACATCGGTGATGATAGGCTCCTCCTCATCCGGAACGGCAGCCATAAACTTGTTGGTGATGCGTGAATATACGCTGAATTCCACCTTCTTAGGGTCGATGAGCACCAGCTTCAGCTCGTTAGGATGCTTCTTGTAGAGCAGGGAAGTGATGATGGCGTTCAGACCAACAGACTTACCCTGACCGGTGGCACCGGCAACGAGCAGGTGAGGAATCTTCGCCAGATCCACCATGAAGACCTCGTTGGTGATGGTCTTGCCCAGTGCGATAGGCAGCTCCATCTTGGTTTCCTGGAACTTCTTGGAGTTCAGGATGCTCTCCATGCTCACGATGTTTGCCTTGGCATTAGGCACCTCGATACCGATGGTTCCCTTGCCAGGGATAGGAGCGATGATACGGATACCCAGGGCAGCGAGGCTCAGGGCGATATCATCCTCCAGGTTCTTGATCTTGGAGATGCGCACACCCTCGGCAGGCTGAATCTCGTAGAGAGTGATGGTAGGGCCCACGGTGGCACGGATGGTCTTGATCTGTACGCCGAAGTTGCCCAGCACCTCGATGATTCGGTTCTTGTTGGCCTTCTGCTCCTCTTCGTCGATAGACACCTCCTGGTCGTCGTATTTCTTCAGCAGGTTGAGGGTAGGGTACTTGTATCTTGTGAACGGCTCCTTCGGATTGATAGGCGTATTGAGCACCTCGGCATTGCTTACGGTGTTGCTGGTAGCCTTCTCCTCTCCGGTAGCCACAGAGATATCCATTCCGATATGAGCCGAAGCGGCAGCGGCTGCAGCCATCTCCTGGCGCTCTCTTTCTGCGCGCTGGGCTCTGAGCTCGCGCTGCTGCTGAATCAGACTCGGAGCAGCCACGTTCTTGTCGGCATCAGCCTGCTGGCTGTCATCGGCAGCGGCTGCATCAAGGTCGATTGGCGTGGTGGTCTTCTCATTTCCGTCCTTCTGCTCCTCAGCCATCTGCTGCTGCAGAGAACTTTCCGGGTTCTGGTCAGCCGTCTGGTTCTGGGATGTCTCCTGAGGCTGAGAAGTCTTGGAATTCTTGTCCATCTCCTCCTCATCATCATCCACGACACCCTGGGCAGCATTCCGGTAAGCTTCATCGATGGCATTATCCTCTTCCTGCTTCTCCCTGTGGTTGGTAATCTCGAATTTCACCTTATTAGATATATAGCCGATAGGGTTGAGTGCCTTTCTCACGATGGTGATGGTCTCGGTGGTGATATAGGTGAGGAATGCGATGGCCACGAAGAGAAGGATGGCGGTGAGTCCCGGAGGACCGATGACATTCTCCAAGGTCTGGACCACGAACATGCCGTGCTTTCCGCCCGGATTGAAGATGAGACTACCGAAGATAGGAGTGAGGAACTTGGCGAAGGTGACGGATGACCAGATCATCACCACCATCATGCAGAAGAACCACTTCCAGAGATTCACGCGATAGACATTCATCAGCTGGAAACCCACCATCACCACGAAGCAGGGAATCAGGAAGGCAGGGAAACCAAAGTTCACCGCCATCAGCCAATAGGAGAGGATGGCTCCCATGGATCCGCAGTAGTTCTGGAACAGCTGCTGGGTGTTGGTCCATTCTCCAGGCTGCATGTTCTCCAGCAAGCTCTGGTCGGCAGCGCCCGTACTGAGGAAGGAAATCATCGCCAGTATCATGACGACAGCAACCACGAGAAGAGCGAGTCCGAGGAAGAAATCGGTGATCGTATTGTTGAAAATATATTGTAAACCAATGGCTTCGCTAAATGATTTAGTTTTGCCTGATGTTTTTTTCTTTGCCATTTTTCTATTCCTTTTTAATATTTAACTGCAAAATTAGCAAAAAAGATTGAGAAACGCTCCTTTTTTTCGGGATTTTTTGCTAATTTTGCAACTTGTAATGAATAAATAGCAGTAATGAAGATAATTTTCACTAGTTTCGAAAAGAAAACTATCAATAGCCTGCCTCGAATTCTCTTTCCTGGCAATATGATAGTGATAGATAAGGCTGAAGATACAGATGCCGCTGTAGAATATCTCCTGGGACAGGATATTCTGGGTGTGGATACGGAGACACGACCAAGTTTCTCCAAGGGTATGCACTTCCAGGTATCACTGCTGCAGGTGAGTACCCGCGATACCTGCTATCTCTTCCGCCTGCATCTCACGGGTATGACACCAGCCATCATCCGATTCCTGGAGGATAAAAAGGTGCCAAAAGTGGGATTGTCTTGGCATGATGACCTCTTGCAGTTGCATCGAAGATGCGATTTCAAGCCGGGATATTTCATCGAGTTGCAGGATGTGGCTAAGAAATTCGGCATCAAGGATATGAGCTTGCAGAAAATCTACGCCAACCTCTTCCATCAGAAAATCAGCAAGGCTCAGCGACTCAGCAACTGGGAATCCCAGGAGCTCAGAGAGGCTCAGTGCAGATATGCCGCCACGGACGCATGGTGCTGCATTCATATCTACGAGGAGTTCAACCGTCTCAGCAAGGCTGACGATTACGAGTTGGTAGAGTTCTAGGTTGATGTATTCGATTTTTCGTAAATGAGAGAATTGATAGAACTTAAAAGACTATATAATATAATAATGTATAAGAACGTATATTTAAAGAAAGGAAAAGAAGAATCTCTCAAGAGATTCCATCCATGGATATTCTCCGGCGCTATCCAGCGCATGGACAATGATATAGAGGAAGGTGAAACCGTAAGGGTTTTCACTTCTGCTGGCGACTTCATCGCTATTGGTCACTATCAGATCGGTTCCATCGCCGTGAGAGTGCTCTCTTTCAGCGATGTGGATATCGACAACGAATTCTGGTGCGCCCGACTGGAGTCGGCTTACAAGATGCGACTGGCGGTAGGTATCGCCGGCAATCCAGACAACAACACCTATCGACTGGTGCATGGCGAGGGAGATAACCTGCCGGGTCTCGTTATCGACTGCTATGGTCCTACTGCCGTGATGCAGGCTCACAGTGTGGGTATGCATGTATGCCGTATGGAGATTGCCAAGGCGCTGAAGCAGGTGATGGGCGACGAGCTGCAGAACATCTACTACAAGAGCGAGACCACCCTGCCATACAAGGCAGACCTGCGCCAGGAGAATGGCTTTATCCTGGGTGGCGATGCCGATGACGTGGCTGTGGAGAACGGATTGAAGTTCCATATCGACTGGCTGCGCGGTCAGAAGACCGGTTTCTTCGTAGATCAGCGTGAGAACCGCTCCCTGCTCGAGCATTACGCCAAGGGCAAGAGCGTGCTCAACATGTTCTGCTATACCGGCGGTTTCTCAGTCTATGCCATGCGCGGCAATGCCAAGGCGGTTCACTCCGTGGATAGCAGCGCCAAGGCGATCGAGCTGACCAATGAAAACATCGCTCTCAACTTCCCTGGCGACCCACGCCACGAGGCATTCTGCGAGGATGCGTTCAAGTATCTGGATGAGCACGACCAGCAGTATGATCTCATCATCCTCGATCCTCCAGCCTTTGCCAAGCACCGTGCAGCGCTGCGCAATGCGCTGAAGGGATATACCCGCCTGAATGTAAAGGGCTTGCAGAGAATCAAGAAGGGCGGAATCCTCTTCACCTTCAGCTGCTCTCAGGTGGTTACCAAGGATAATTTCCGCAACGCTGTGTTTACTGCTGCAGCCCAGGCAGGAAGAAAGGTTCGCATCCTGCACCAGTTGCATCAGCCAGCCGATCATCCTATCAACATCTATCATCCTGAAGGCGAATACCTGAAGGGACTCGTGCTTTATGTGGAGTAAGCTCTGACAGCGTAAAAAGAGTAAAATCTCTATGTCAGAGTATATACGATGAAGAATGTAGAGTAAAAATACAATGAAGAAATTTTCAATCATGATATGTCTGGTTTCAGCACTTCTGCTGGGAATGGCCAGTTGCGGCGATTCACAGCAGAAGCGACTGCGACTGAGCAAACAGGAGAAGGCCCGACTCGACAGCATCGACCGGGCTTCGCTCAAGGTGGGTGTGATGCCTACGCTCGATTGCCTTCCGGTATATCTGGCTTACGAGGACAGCATCTTCCTGAAGCAGGGAGTAACGGTACATCTCTATCGCTACAATGCGCAGATGGACTGCGATACAGCCATCGCCCGAAAGAGGGTAGAGGGTACGGTGACCGACCTGGTGAGAGCTGCCCGCCTGCAGAAGCAGGGTACACAGCTCTTCTATCCTGTCTCTACCAATCTGTACTGGCAGCTTATCACCAACCGCAAGGCGCGTATCTCGGAGCTGAAGCAGCTGTCAGACAAGATGATATCCATGACCCGTCATTCTGCCACCGATTATCTCTCAACGCTTGTCATCGACAGCGTGAAGACCAAGTATGACGTATATCGCGTGCAGATCAACGACCTGAACATCCGCCTGCGCATGCTCCTCAACAATGAGATGGATGCCGCCTGGATGCCGGAGCCATACGCCACACAGGCAAGAATGGCTAAGCATGTGGCACTGGCGGATAGTAGAGACAAGAACCTCCAGTTGGGAGTGATTGCCTTCCGCAGCAAACTGAAGGCGGAACCCCGAAGAAAAAATCAAATCGACAGATTCGTGAAAGCTTACGACATCGCTGTAGATAGCATCAATAAGAATGGCGTACACCACTATGCCGCTTTACTGACCAAGTATTATGGTATTGATGCCCAAACCGTTAGCAATCTGCCAAAATTAAAGTACAGTCACGCTATGGAGCCTCGCCAGCGAGATCTCAAGGTGGCAGATATTAACAATTAAACAACTACAATTATGTCAGAAGAAGTAAATTTGTCAGAAGAGTCTAATAACCCAGAAGAAGTTCTGGATCAGGATGAATTGTTGGAGAAGATTGATGAAATGCGTCAATTGATTCATCAGCAGCGTTTTACCGAATGCAAGCCATTGCTCGTGGCGGTCTTTACCCCCCTTCCGAGCAATAAGCAGTATGTTAACCGTCTGCTGCAGAGCTTGCTGACTGCCCTTGCCGCCAATATGAGTCTTTTCCAACGCAAGAAGATTCCTGATGGAGTGTTTGGCTTTCCCCTACAGCATATCAAATCTTTTGAGGAACTTGATATCCCGGAAATGACCCCTGAGACTAGAGCGAAGTACATCTCCAGCGCTATTTCTGGGCTCGACCAGCTCCTGGAAGACATCGAGATGGATATCCGTTCAGACCAGGGTGTTTTCAAGGATTTGAAAAAGCAGGGCGAGGCGATTGATATCAAAGAGGTGAAGCCAACCCTCGAGAAATTCGTTTCCCGAGAGGCGATGCTTTTCCTGAATCACGACCTCTCGAAGGAGGAGCAGGACCAGGCTTCAGCCCGTCTGTATCAGGAGTGGGAAGAGTATCGCGAAAAGATTTTCGGCAGATTTGTCTCTTCTGGACATTGGACCGATGAGGAATGTGCTGCTGTCAAAGACACCATCCTTTCGCCTACAGTTGATTCCTTGACCTCACAGCTACTGGTGAGTGCCATTACGCTCTCTGCCGCCACTGTCTTTGATATGGGTAAATTCACTTTGCTCTACGATATTTACCGTCAGACAGATGACGATGAGGTGAAGGTGCGTGCCCTTCTGGGATGGCTGCTGGTTTCCATGAATTCCAGCTACTGCGAACAGCATCCTGACTTCCGTAGCTTTGCAGAGCAGTTGACCGAGGATTGCAAGAATGATCAAGACTTGCTTGCCGATATCATAAAAGCCCAGAAGATGCTTGCCGTGACTGTATTCAGCGAGCAGAAGTCTATCGACTATACCAATGATATCATGTCATCGCTGTCAAAACGTTTCCTCGGCGACCTGAAAAATAAGGTAGCTGATTTGCTGGACGCTGATGAAGATATGAGAAATCTCTTCGAAATCGATGAAGACGAGGAAACTTCGGAAGAGGAGAGTCCTATCCGTTCTGTCGATATCAATACCGACGAGGATGGGGTCGATAATCTCAACGTGGGTGTGGATAGCCCGCTCTCTATGGATGAAATGATGGATAAGGGTATTGACATCCTCTTGCCGCAGTTTAAGATGTTACGAGACCAGACAGATTTCTTTACTCATCTGTACAATTGGTTCATGCCTTTCTATCTGAAGAATCCTCATGTAACCGAGGCTCTCGGATTCGTAGATGAGAAGAGAAAGTTCTGCAAGGCTTTCTGTTCTACTGCAAGATCTTGTCCTGCCGATGCCTATTCCCTGGCAAACCTGATCATCTCTCATCCTAATGAGATACCGGAGAATATTGTTGACTGTTACGATGACCCTGAGGATGAGGGAGATGGCAGCGAGCCTGCAGATGAGGAAGAGATTGTTAATGAATTTTTTAAAGAGCCTGGAGAGCATCGTGCAAAGCGTATCCGTATCAACTACATCCGCAACCTCCTGCGCTTTTCCAAGTTTTATAAAGGGAAGGATGAACTCTTCACTATCCTCGACGAACTGGATGATGACAAACCAGCCTATGCAGTCTTGGCGGGTCCTCTTTTCCAGGATGAATTCTTCGATAAGTATCGCATGGCTATAGCCCGCTATTCCTTCCGCCGCGAGTTCCCAGACATGGTTGAAGTGATGCTGGAAGGTGTACCATGCGACACGTTGGAGATGCACTTCATGAAGGGATGGGTATGTATGCAGAAGGAAGACGATCATAGTCTTCGCATGGCTGTCAGTCACTTCAAGGAGATGCTGAAGATGCAGCCAGACATGAAGCAGGTATATCTGCAGTTGGGCATCTGCTATCGTAATCTCATCCAGGTGGATGAGTATCTGGAGAATTTCGACAAGCTGATGGAGTTCAAGGATTCATTCTCAGAAGAGGAACTCTTCGAGTTGAAACTGGATAAACTGAAGTTCATCGTCATGAACAACAGATTTGAAGAGGCGATGCCGTTGGCTTACGAGCTAGATTATACCCATCCGGAGAATCAGATGGCGGGAGCCTTGCTCACACAGCTGCTTATCAAGATAGGTGGCGAACATGCGGAAGAGAACTTCCTGAAGGCTCATCAGCGCCTGGATGAATATTTCGCCGAAGCGAACGAGCTTTTCGGTAGTTTCGAGAAGATGAAAAAAGAGGGTAAGGATACGAAGAATATGATGATGCAGGCGATGGACCTCTTCTTCAAGATGATGAAGAATGACAAGGCTGCCGAAGCGTACAACAACTATTCGCTTGGTCTCCTGGCATTGATAGAACATCAGCCGAAAAAGGCTTTGGAACCTTTCTTCAGGGCTTATGCCTATTATGTAGAAAAGGATGAGAATGTATTCTTTGAAGCCCTTAAGGAAGACTATAAATGGTTGAAGAACTATGGATGTTCTTACACTGATTTGATGATTATCTATAATCAGGTAGTGGCTGAACACCAGCAAACGGAAGATGAATTAAAGAAGTATGCCGATAAATCAGAATAGAAATAACAATAACAAGACACAGATAGATACCAACTACGCCCACCTGCAACCGCAGGCGGTGGAGTTGGAAAAGGTGGTTCTGGGTGCATTGATGATTGATACCGATGCTTTTTCGGTAGTATCCGAGATGCTGAAACCCGAAACCTTTTATGATCCGAGACATCAGAAAATCTACGAGGCGATTCAGACCATGAATATGGAGGAGCGTCCCGTGGATATCATGACCGTTACGGATGAACTTACCAAGATGGGCGCCATCGAGAAGATTGGTGGAGCCGGTTACCTGATGGAGATTTCCTCGCAGGTGGCTTCGGCTGCCCACATCGAGTACCATGCCCGAATCCTGGCGCAGAAATATCTGCAGCGACAGCTCATTCATTATGCCGGCGACATCGAAACCCAGGCGTATGATGAGGGTGTGGATGTGGACGAACTCATGCAGCATGCCGAGGGTGAGCTTTTCCAGCTCTCTCAGGGTAACATGAAGCAGGATTACACCCAGATTGATCCGGTGATCAAGGAAGCCGTGGATATCCTGCAGCGTGCTGCCCAGAACAAGGGCGGACTCACGGGTATTCCTACCGGTTACCAGCAGATGGATGATATGACTTCCGGTTGGCAGCCTTCCGACCTGGTAATCATCGCCGGACGTCCTGCCATGGGTAAGACTTCCTTTGCGCTGAGTATCGCCAAGAATGTAGCGGTGGATCACGGGGTGCCTATCGGATTCTTCTCGCTTGAAATGAACAACGTTCAGCTGGTCAACCGTCTTATCTCGAATGTCTGCGAGATTTCGGGTAAGAAGATCCTGAACGGTCAGTTGGATCCAAGCGAGTGGGAGCGACTGGATAAGAAGATCCGTTCTCTCACGGGTGCACCTATTTATATAGATGATACTCCGGGCCTCTCCGTCTTTGAATTGAGAACCAAGGCGCGCCGACTGGTGAGAGAGAAGGGGGTAAAGCTGTTGATGATTGACTACCTCCAGCTGATGAATGCCAACGGTATGAAGTTCGGCAGCCGTCAGGAAGAGGTTTCCACCATCTCTCGTTCCCTCAAGGGACTTGCCAAGGAGTTGAATATCCCGGTACTTGCCCTCTCTCAGCTCTCGCGTAACGTAGAAAACCGTGAGGGTCTCGAAGGAAAGCGACCACAGTTGAGCGACCTCCGTGAATCCGGAGCCATCGAGCAGGATGCCGATATGGTACTCTTCGTTCATCGTCCGGAATACTATCACATCTATCAGGATGAAAAGGGAAACGATCTTCATGGTATGGCGCAGATCATCATCGCCAAGCACCGTAAGGGTGCCACCGGAGATGTACTCCTGAACTTCCGTGGCGAGTTCACCCGCTTCCAGGATCCTACCGATTCCTATACTCCAGTACAGGAGGGTGGTGAAATCATGGGTTCCAAGATGAATAGCGGGGCTGCTGATGGAATGATTGCCAGCGGTGCCATTCCACCTCCGCCGATGACTGGACCTGACGGTCCGTTACCTTTCTAGTTGAAAAGAGAATAATTTCGTACCAGAACGTTCTTTTTCAGAATAATCTGGCATAAAAACGGCACATTTCTCTAGATTTTGGGTAAAAAACAGGTGGAAAATGGCAATTTGAAAGATTTTCTATTAAAAAAGTTATAAATTGTTTGCGTATATCAGAGAAAATGATTACCTTTGCCAACGATAAATATATAACGTATAAAAATAGAAAGATATGAGAGCATTAGCGTTGAATATTACAAGCATTATTATTATTCGACTTCGACTGCAGCATGTAGGCGGAAGTGATAAGGTGTGCGTATAGTTCAGCGGTTTGGATATATTGAGCCTTTCTACACTTCCGTATATGGGAGTGAGAAAGGCTTTTTTAATTCCCAGCTCTTTACGCCCTTGCCAAAAGTAAGGGCGCAATGTTGCCCCTATAAGGGCAAAAGCTTTAATTAATAAGAGAAATAAAAATATTTAAGAGATATGAGTGACAGATTATTTATTTTCGACACAACCCTTCGTGATGGCGAACAGGTTCCAGGATGCCAGTTGAATACCGTAGAGAAGATTCAGGTAGCTAAGGCTCTGGAGCAGTTGGGCGTTGATGTCATTGAGGCTGGATTCCCTATTTCAAGCCCGGGTGACTTCAATTCCGTAGTAGAGATTTCCAAGGCTGTAACATGGCCTACCATCTGTGCGCTGACCCGTGCGGTGGAAAAGGATATCGACTGTGCTGCCGAGGCGTTGCAGTATGCTAAGCATAAGAGAATTCATACGGGTATCGGTACCAGCGATAGCCATATCAAATATAAGTTCAATTCCAACCGCGAGGAGATCATTGAGCGTGCCGTGGCTGCTGTCAAGTATGCCAAGAAGTATGTTGAGGATGTGGAGTTCTACGCTGAGGACGCTGGTCGTACCGACAATGAGTATCTGGCTCGCGTGGTAGAGGCTGTCATCAAGGCAGGTGCTACCGTAGTTAACATTCCTGACACCACCGGCTATTGCTTGCCGGATGAGTATGGTGCCAAGATCAAGTATCTGATGGATCACGTTGACGGTATCGAGAATGCATGCATCTCTACCCACTGTCACAACGATCTCGGTATGGCTACTGCCAATACCCTGCAGGGTGTATTGAATGGTGCCCGCCAGGTGGAGGTGACCATGAATGGTATCGGCGAGCGTGCTGGTAATACTTCGCTCGAGGAAATCGCCATGATTCTGAAGTGCCACAAGCACCTCAACATTGATACCAACATCAATACCACCAAGATTGTTCCTATGTCTCGCATGGTGAGCAGTCTGATGAACATGCCTGTTCAGCCTAACAAGGCGATTGTGGGCCGCAATGCCTTCGCTCATTCTTCCGGTATCCACCAGGATGGCGTGCTGAAGAACGTTCAGACATACGAAATCATCGACCCTAAGGATGTGGGATTGGATGATAACGCTATCGTATTGACAGCCCGCTCGGGTCGTGCTGCCTTGAAGTATCGCCTCCACGTGAATGGTGTGAATGTAGATGACGAGGAGAAGCTCGACAAGATCTACAAGAAGTTCCTCCAGTTGGCTGACAAGAAGAAGGAGGTTACCGATGAGGATGTATTGATGCTCGCTGGTGCTGATTCTGCCGATAAGCATGGTGTCCAGCTCGACTGGTTGCAGGTAACTACCGGCAAGGGCGTGAAGAGCGTGGCAAGCATCGGCTTGAACATCGCTGGTCAGAAGTTCGAGGCTGCTTCATCGGGTAATGGTCCGGTAGATGCTGCCATCCGTGCCCTCAAGAAGGTCATCACCAAGGAGATGAACCTCAAGGAGTTCACCATCCAGGCGATTGACAAGGGCTCAGACGATGTGGGTAAGGTTCACATGCAGGTGGAGTACGATGGTCATGTATATTATGGCTTCGGCGCAGATACCGATATCGTGACAGCTTCTGTTGAGGCTTACATCGACTGTATCAACA
>OLSX01001330.1_pt1 | contig 23575 bp, 23 predicted proteins | sample 1673141 | NCBI WGS metagenome assembly OLSX01 (sample SAMEA3136759, study PRJEB25190) | human gut metagenome | biome: human gut; feature: human-associated habitat; material: faeces | place: Austria | collected 2013
ATACAAAGATAGCTTTTAAATCTCAAGGTATAATGTTTTTATTTCAAGAAAACAAGATTCTACACAATTATTAACCGTAAATGAGTTTTACTCTGCGAATATTAATATTTATAAACAGTTTGTAAACGTGTTTATAAAATATTATCTTGTTCCGTCCGATGGTATCGCACCATATCGCTTCATGCGACCACTTGTGCGGACGGATATACCATTAATTATTTCTTTTTCAAAGGGAAATCCTTTATGCTGAACTTCTCACCAAGCATTTTGTTGAATTCAGGAGTGAAGTAATCCATGAAGCCACCCTGCGAGGTGAATGTCAATTCGCCAAAGTATATTTTTCCGTCTATGTTGTATAGGTCAACACGAAGTTCTGGGAAACCCTTTGACAGCTTTTCCGCTATCTCCACCATTTTATCGAAGTTCTTAGGCTTAGGAATAATGTCTCCTCTTAGATAGTCAGAATTGAATACTGAGAATTCTGGGTGTGCATTCCAGTTCATATCGTAAACCATCACATGGGCACTGTTGCCATTGGCATTTCTTTCATTGCAAACAAAAGTGTAGTAGCACTTACCATTAAAGCACCACATCTTATAGTCAGTCAATGATGTAGCACCCTTTTCAAACGGCAACACTTCTTCCGCAATCACACAAGGCTTCATATTCTTGTAATGGGGTTCTGCATGAAGCGCACCGATATTCTTACGACTCAACCATTCACCTATCATTTCTATATACTCAGCCTTTTTCTCTGGAGTGAGGTCAGCCTTGCGTATAATCTTGTTTGTTCCCTTGCCGTCACCATTGTTAGCCTTGATGATAAAAGTCTCAGGTAGCACATCAAAGTTTACTTCCTCTTTCTTATACCAAGTAGCATAGAGCTTCACCAATGTGTCGCCAAGACCTATTTTCTCCACATAGTCACGCACCGTTCGCTTATCAGCCAATTCTGTCCATCTTGTAGTGTCAGAATAAAGCTTTGCCCACAGTATTTTCTCATTCAATGTCTGAGGGTTCTTAAGGTTTAGCGGTTCCTTGAACACGTATCGATAACGTATTTTCAACAAAGTCTCAGGAAAGTGATTACCCATAAACTCTGTAAACTTAATCAAAGGCCAGAACATAATTCTGCCTGATTTGCTTAATGTTGGATGAAATGCCATGTTTTATTGTTTTTATTCTTATTTCAAAAATCTTCTTTTTATAAAATCTTTCAACAGACTGTTTCCCAATGTTGGATGTTTAATCATATTGTTGATAATATATCTGTGATTGGCTTTTCTGTAAGCAGCATAGTTTCTACTTATTTCCGCATGATACTGTTCTGAGTTATCTTCTTTCTTAAGAGCTTCATTCAGGTAGTCAAATCGCCATTCTGCAGGTATCTTTGATTCTTCTACTACAACAGGAGTACAGTCATTCTCGATATGTATGTATTCTACACTTGGTTGTTTTGTATCAAGGTCAAACTTTACTATAGCACCTGTTTTTGTAGGCTCCCAAGCCATCTCAAAAACAAAGTTTCCAAGTGAGTAGAATATGTATTTACCATTATATTCCTCATATCCTTGAAGCACATGAGGATGCATACCTATTATAAGGTCAAAACCGATGTCAATCAACCAATGGGCAAACTTCTTTTGTGCAGACGATGGACGGTTTATGTATTCATTACCCCAATGTATGTAGAGCACTTTGAATGCCTCCACTGGCAATGACTTCAGTTCTTTTTCTATTTCCTTATATTCAGGATTATACCAATATAAAGGCTCATCTGTAAATTCCTCAATGCGAAGACACATACCAGTAAATGATACCATTTTTCCTTGATGCGTCATTACAACTGACTTCTGTTTATTTGCTCCAAAACATTCTGAGCCATAACCGCATATAGCATCAAATGTCTGTTGGTAAGCCTCTTTTCCATGTTGCATTGCATGATTGTTGGCAAAACCATACACATCAAAGTGATTAAGATTTTGCAAAACTTTTGGATGGACTCTAAAGACCTCTCCCGCAAAGCCTGTATTATTTGTCACATCTGATGCAACTCCCTCAAAATTTCCAATCCATAGATCATTTCCGTTTCTGTTAAGCTTACGGTAAGGATCAAGGCCATTAGCAATTCTAGTACTAATACCAAAACCAACATTGAAATACCCGTCGGTTAAATTTATATCTCCAGTGAACACTAACATATTATAGATATTTTTTTAGAACATTCCAAGCTACTTCTTCAGAGTATTTATCAGCTTCTTTATATGCAGCTTTCTTCATATAATTCAGTTTGTTTCTGTCTTTATACAGACTTAAAATAGAATTGTTAAAATCTTCTTGGTTATTTTCGAATGGTACAATAACACCTGTATTTCCATCAGAAACAAACTCATGCGAATGTTTCCATTCTGTCACAATAACAGGAATTCCAGATATGTACGCATCCAATATACTACCTGGAAACCCCTCGGTGTAATATTTTGTTGGAAGAAGCATCACATCATATCTTTTTAACGTTTCATGTATTTTTTCTGGAAATAAAAGCCCTCTATAAGAAACTATGTCATTGTTCGCTTCCACCTTGTTTAAGAAATCATCTTTGTCTTCAGGAGCAATTCCTCCATAGAATGTAATGCTGCTATTGGGGCAATTATTTCTAATGAAGTTGAGAGAATTAAATATCACATCATACCCTTTCATCTTATTTACACGGGCCATAAATACTAATCTCAAACCCTTCTCATTAGTAATTTCTTGATTTGTCCTTTCATATTTACGAAAATTAGGAAAAACTTCTGAATTTGTAAAACCACACATGCTTATCAAATCATCGTTCACCTTTATCATCTCTGGTAGAAAGGCCTTTATTTTTTTGCTCATATTCATCTGTTTTTGATGAGATCTGAACTTTTTGCTTCCTAAAAAATACTCTACTTGCCATCCTCCTATACATATACTAATAATGTCAAATCTGAATATCTTAGACATATAGTAAAAGAGAGGAAACAAGATAGTGAGATTATTCAAACAAGGCAGAATTATCAACGTGTTGCAAGTTATAAGTCTATACAACATTACAAATCCTAACCATGGCTTTTTCCTTAGCGATAAAGTATCTATATATGAATGCTCGCCTTCATGTTTCTTTTGAAGAAGGTTATATACATTCCTCGTTTTTATCGTTTGTCCATCAAGTTGATTATTTTCATAACCAAACGCCCCAACTACAAGCACTTTTTCTTTTTGCATTATACTTTTATTCTACAATATTATTCACATACCCCTCTGTTGCCCAATCCCTATGCTTTATTATGCATGGATTGCCAAACACAACAGAATGTGAAGGTATGTCTACATTTACAAAACTGTTTGGAGCAATCATAACATCATCGCCAATAGTGACGTTTCCAACAATAGCCGAATTGATACCAATCCAAACTCTATCGCCAATGGCTGGACAACCTTTACGGGAGCCTCTATTCACCTGTCCTATTACTACACCTTTATGTATGTTACAATTGCGACCTATTATTGCATTCTGATTGATGGTTATATTATAGGCATGACCTATATAAATACCCCCCCGATTTGTTCATTTGCGGATATTTCCAAACCTCTTCGATTTGCCCACATACGGAACAACACCTTGTATAAAAGCCTCATTGGTGGAATAGTCGAAAAGACTGCCTTGCGATAGAGGTAATGAAAAATTTTTATATACGCCTCTGGCTTTCCACCATATCGAGCTATGTCTGCATTATATAATTCTTTGAATTTGCTCATTTATAAACTATCTATCAGTTCAACATATGATTTAAGGAATGCCTCTTCGGTATTACGTTGAAGACAAAGCTGACGGTTTCGCTTACCCATTTCACGTCTTTCCGATTGTATCAACTCGGTCATTCGCTTTATGGCTGTCGCTATTTCTTCTACGCTTTCTGGATTGAATAGAAAACCATTCACTCCCTCTTCTACAATATATGGATTCTCATATACATTACTACAGAGAATTGGCAATCCGCAAGACATAGCTTCTGCCACAACATTTGGATATCCTTCAAAAAGACTTGGAAGACAGAATATATCAGCCTTACGATATTCCTCTTCAATCTTTTGGTTAGGATTATGTAGTGTCATGTAATCTGCAATATCAAGCTTCTGATACTCCTTCTCTATTTCAGCAAAATAAGCTGCATTATGCTTCTTATCTCCATACCAATCAAAATGTACATTGAGTTCCATGTCTTTTACCATACGAATGGCTTTCAAGTAAGTCAACACATTTTTCTGTTGTGTATAGCGAGCAACAGTAACAACACGAAGTGTTTCATTTCGTACTGGAGTTTCTGAAGGCGTGAAGCGATTAACATCAACAAAATTGATAATGGGATGCACCTTTTTACAGAGGAAAGGAAAGTTATTACAAATAAACTTGCCTTGCCTATTGCTATTAGGTACAACAGCGTCAGCCATACGATAAAGGTTGAACTGTATCTTATCACCACGAGTAATGCAAGTGTTGTTGTTTCGTTCCGACACAACTAACTTGGCATTAAAGAAAAGTTTTGCAAGACACATAGTCTTATTCACAGATGGCAAAAACGAAATCACAACATCAGGCTTATATTGTCTAACATACTTTGCAACCTTAAAGACACGAGTATTCTTGTTCCTAAGTTCTGGTACAAACTGATAATCCACACCATTCTGACGAAGATAAGGCTCATAGAACTGATTCTCTACGTATGTGATTAATCGGCAAGGAAATCCTGCCTTGGTCAACATCACAGCCAACCCGCATAATTGTCTCTCCGCCCCGCCAGAACCAAGATTTTCTGTTATTAATAATAATCTTTTCATTTTTTTATAAACATATCTTCAGGAATGTTCAATAAAATCCTCTTTTTTTCTTCTACTGACATTCCATATGTTTTGGTGTTGTATTTTATATTTTTCTTTTTATATTCTTCTACAGTACATATAACTCTTGCTGGGTTACCACCTACAACGGTATAAGGAGGTACAGACTTTGTTACAATTGAACCTGCAGCGACCAAAGCACCTTCTCCTATTGTTACACCAGGAAGTATATGACTTCCTGAACCAATGTAAGCCCAATCCTTGATAATTATTTTTCCAAAAGAATCATAATCTGGCACTTCGGCCCTTATAGAATTCCCCCCCCCGTGAGTATGAAACCATACACCTTCTGTTACTTGTACATAATTACCGATAGTAATAAGATATGGTTCTGAAGACCATCTTCGAGTTGCTATCAAACAACCTTTCCCAATATTTACCCCAAGATGGCGAGCTTGCTTCAAAGGACTTTGAAGCCTCCAATATAAATTTGATAAAAACTTCATGAACTATTTTTTCTTTAAGTCATTAAACATTTGATACCACATATTTAGGACATTTTCGGTTGAGAATCTGTCAACTGACATAGGAGCATTTTTATGAAACATATTTCTTAGTTTTTCATCTGTAATAATTTTATCAAGTTTTATTGCAAGTTCATTTACATCTTGATTTTTTACAAGTAAACCTGTAATGCCGTCTTCTATCATTTCTGCTGGACCTGTTACACAGTCAAATGCGACACAAGCGCATCCAAGATTTAATGCTTCAAGAAGAACCATAGGCATACCTTCTATTCTTGATGACAGACAGAATACTTCACATGATTCCATATAGTCATGTATATCAGAGCGGAAACCTATAAATTCAACATTCCTAAAAGCTTTATCTCCAACTTCGTTGCGAATATTAGACAAAACGTTATCTGAATATGCACCTGCTATTTGGCATTTCCAATCTGGATGTTTGTCATATATTTTACTCCATGCCTTTATTAGGCTATCAAACCCCTTAATTCCCCATTGGTTAACTCTGCCAACGCCTAAAACTATTTTTTTATGAATAGCATCCTTATTTTTCTGTTTAATATCACATGGGTTAGGAACATAATAAACATGTTTATATTTATTTTTCCATCTATTATAATCACGCATAGTAAGCATAGTGATACCAGCAGCGCTTGGATACAATATAGTTGACAAAAACGATGTCCGCCATGGATATTTTCTATCAACATTTGTATGATCACCTATTATCACTGGAATTCTAGTTCCCAAAAGAGCAGCTAACACATCATTATTTTGAGCTTTAAGAAAACTTATAACAAAATCTGGCTTGAAAAGTTTTGCTTGTTTTCTGATGGCAGGATATTTCCAAATTCTTTTGAAGATTTTTGTTGGAATAGATGAAGATTTCATAGGACATTCCATCTGCATATAAACTTGTTCTATTCTATTGTCAAGTTGATAAACAGGCTGTTCAATGCTTTCTGTATATACGACCCTTACCTGATGATTTTGTTCTATAAACCTATTCATGAGAGTTACCATCACTCTCTCTGCTCCTCCGCCACTAAGACCATGTATATAAAATAACAACTTCATCAATTATTGTTTTTATAAATCCTACAATATTCTGCCATAGTTATTCCTTTGTACCCTAATTGTCTTACATACGCAAAAACTGTCTCTATCGTTTTATACAATTCTTCTATAGCATTTTCATCCTTAAAGTATGGGCTACCATTAGGCATCAATTCTGAAGAATGAACCATAAATTCAAGATAATCGACATTAGGGTCTGTATCTATACACTTACATAAATGTAACATTTCGTCAGCCGTGGCAGAAGCAGGTCTTAACCAGACATTATCTCCTTGAAGAAGCACTCTCAACTTATGTTTAAAAGAACCTTTTCTTGAAAGATGCGTCTTTCTTATAGTCATAGGAATCTCCAATATGTTATTGATAAAACTTGGATAATTCTGTACTTTTGAATAATCAGAACCCATTATAGTTTCACCTGCAGCATGCGACCAAGACACTCCTGGAGTATGTGAGCAATCTGCTTCTATTCCAAAATCTTTTAGCAAGGCGAAATATTTATCATCCATTGCCCAACGACCTGCACGATGGCTTTTTACCTCTATTCCGAATTTCTCCTTCAAAAGATTATATGTTGTTTCAAACTTTGCCCTCATTACATTATCAGGATACTCAATCAAATATGGATTGCCCGTATATTTAGCATCCAATTTATACAAAGGCGGATTATTCCATGCATGTACATGTATTCCAACTTCACACAATCCTGCCTCCATTTTTGGCTTTATATAATCAACGTATCTTTGATCACAAGCCATTTCATAATTTGTGAGCCATACTGGTTTGAAGCCATATTTCTCACAAAGATTTTGAAAGCGAGGAATGAATAGAGAATTCTCTGTATTTACCTCTTGATCTTTTTTGTAGTTCCAAAGGTTATCACCTTCGGTATCAACAGTTATGATAAAATATTTCATCGCTTTATGAATTTGTTTAAAAACTTATTAGCTATACTTTTTTCGGAGGCGCTTAATGCAACATAATAGAATAGTAAGCTTGCTATTATAGTAACAACGGTATACTCCAAACCAATACTTAATAAATTATTAGGTAACAAGCTATGTATAACATAAGCTATGGGTAATGTTATACATATCACTATTGCAATTGGTATTATCAAAACCATAAAATAATTACGAAGTGACAATGAAATGAGTGTTCGTATTACTAACAAGCAACCAACCTGAACAAAGATTGTCATTATAAAATAAACGATAAATACACTTTCAGCAGGGGCTCCCAATTTTAACACAATAAAGGAAAAAGGAATTATTAGAAGGTTTATTATACTAAAAACGACTTCATAATTACGCATCTTTCCTGTTGCATATACCACATTGGATAGTGGAGCATTAAGATTATTCATAAAATTAGTAATAATCACAAGAACAACAAAATTTGCCGCATGATCAGGCACTACATTCCCTAACCATAAATGTAATATATAGTCTATGTTAAATATAACAGGAACAGAGAGTACAAACAAGAAGATAAAACTTAATTTACTCATTGTGTACATAAGTTTTATTGTTCTTGAAGAATCTCCTGTAGCAAAAGACTGAACCATTTGGGGTTTTGCAGCCAAACTTAGATTAGAAACAAAACCTTGTAATGCTCCAGAGACTTGATAAGCGACTCCTCTTGCGGCATTTACAATAGGACCAAAGAATATATTAAGCACCAAATTTAAGCCCTGTTCTCGTATCATACAAGCAAAAGTGCCACATAGATTCCATCCTGAGAATGAAATCATATCCTTAAACATTGATTTCTTATATGATCGCTGAAAATGTAATTCATTAAACTCCTTTTTACTATAAATGAAATACGACAAAAAAGTTAGAATGGACAGGACCATATAGAATGCTCCATACATCAATAGTCTATCAATACTTATGTAAGGCAACGCCAAAGCAAATCCAAGTTTTAGGATAACTTCCAAGATGCTTATAACAGCATAGGTATTCATTCTTTCGTAAGCCATTACAGCAGCTGTAAAAGGTGATTGCATAATTACAACAGCAGCAGATACAGTACTGAACTGATATAACCAAAATGCGACCTCAAACCTGTCGGATGGAATTACCATTTTTTCATAAAGATACCATAAACCCACTGATTCAAGTAAAGCTACAACAAATAATGCTATTATACCTTGAATTACCAAAGAGGTGTTATAGATCTTAGTAATACCTTTACTACCATTTTTACCTAATTCCGCATTATAAAAACGTTGAATAGCATTAGCAAGAGAAGTATTTAGAAAACTGAACATCGATACGAAACCAGCAACAACATTGCTGATGCCATAGTCCTCTACACCCAACACATTCAAGAAAACTCTTGATGTGTATAGGGAAACAAAAAGAACAAAAACCATTCTTAATGACAAGAACAGTGTGTTTTTAGCTATTGTTGTATTTTGATTAGCCATTATTACTTTTTCTTTATATGAAGCATTACAAGAATGTTATATAAGAACATTTTTATTAGAAGAATTGTTGCCGTCTTTACAGCCCTGTTTTTCTCTTCCTTCAAAGCTGCATTACTGGCTAATTCATAATTGCGAGTCTTATGGTACACCTTTTCAAAAATAGATCTTCCACAATGTTTTACAGATGGTGATTTCAATTGTTTTTCAACCTCAAAAGCTTCACAAGCAGGCCTTTCATACATCGATAAAGCACCTTTTAAATTCTTCAATAAAGCAGCGCCCTTATCTGTATTTTCCAGAATACAACTTACATTGTGTTTGTCATACTCAAAAGGAGCAAACCGCCCAAGCCCAGAGAAATCACCAATTGTTAGGTCTGATATTCTTTCTTTGCGGGCATAGTTGCATGAATAACAATTCTCACGATAAATCAACGCTCTGTGATAACCAAGCTGATAATTATCGCGTGTTAAGACTTTCTTGTTATAGAACTCTTTGCCCTTAATATTTTTTAATGTAAATGTAAATGTATATGTATAGTATTTGGGGTCACGGAAGAAAAGTTGATGTGTATGTTCTTTCTTCTTATCTTCGATACTTTTAATGTGCTGTTCTAAATATATTGCAGGTGGCATTCCATGACAAATGATATCAACTGTTGTCAAATTATCATAGTCTTTCTTCAAGAATCCATAGAGTCCGGCAACTTGACAAGGAACGCCAATAAATAGAACAGAAATGCCTGCTTGTAATTTTTGTTTTAAAACCTTATAAATACCAGCAGTATCACTGAAAGTATACTTTGAATTCTGAACAGCTTTAATGTCAGATTCATCTTCTAATAAAATGAAATGACAGCCTTCGTCCCTGTCATATACAACACCAGTAGCAACACCACCATTTTTTATCCAATAACGATAAAGCTCGCAAGCTATTCCACCTGAAGCGGATGTACGTCTAACATCACTGTTATTGCTCCATGCAGCCCATACTTTATGAGGTAATTTATAGGATAGTTCACGATTATTTGGACATGTTTTCTCACATAGACCACAGTTAATACAAATACTCTCGTCTACTACTGGATGTAATGCATCAAGATCATCAGGTTGCATGGTGATACATTGCTTTGGACAAACATCTTTACATGCAGCACATCCAGTACATTTATCATGATTACAAATTACTCTACTCATTCTTCTAACATTTCTTTAAGAATCTGTATACTATAGTTTCGGTATTCTTCTACCGCTTCATTTACTTTAGAATAGTTAATAGGCTTCATTTTAAAAATATCATATTCTGATCCTTCACGATTTTGAATACCAAGCCTTTTTGCAAGCGTATTCATACGAGATTTATGCGCACGATTATAATAAGCAATTTCTCTATTGAAATATATAGAGAAAAGCATACCATGATAAGATCCTGTAAAAACGAATGTCGCATTAAGAAATAACGACAGGAAATCTTCCATTGTCACTGGATTAATATTTGTTACTCCTTTTAATGGCAACGCTTGATTTATTACATAACAAGGAATTCCATATTTGTTTGAATAAGCCTTTGCATCTCTTAGATTTTGTTCAGTAGGGAAATACACCAACACATATTGTTTTCCCTTATATTTACTTGAAGCAAATTTTGCCCATTCGTCACCCTTTAACAACATGGTAGGATCAGAAACTACATTAGGGCGTTTCCCTATTAATTCTTCAACCCATTCAGCAGATTCATTTTCCCTAACTGCAATACTACTAAAGTCAGAAAGATAAGGCTTTATTAAAGCTTTTTCTTTTTCATTCCATGGATTTCCTATAGAAGATGAGAACGCAAACTTTTTCTGTGAATCTTTAACAAAATCCAAAAAGTATGCCGTATCATTTTTTGTAATATCCAGTCCCCATACAATATCGCTTCCGACAACGAATTTGTCATATTTATCTGCCATGCTTGAAGCTGTATCTTTAAAAACTCTTTCGCTAAGAGTCATGTTTTTGTGAAGGAAACATAGTAGATTTCTATATTTTTTCCTTACATTAGGCATTAAGAGAATTTCTATAATCAACTTCTTGGGATTAAGCGTAAAATGGAATGGTTTTGGGATCTCACGTTCTATAATAGACTCACACTGATAGTCTACAACATCACATGTGTAGCCTAGGTCTTCTATTTTTTTATACAATCCATAAGTTTGGAGATACGAACCAAAATTGTTTGTGTCGTGAAAGGTCAAAAGTCCTATTTTCATATATTTGTTGTATTATTTATTTTATATGCCAATGATGTTATTGCTAATGGAACCATTAAATGAAATGGATTTAACAATTGGATGCTCTGTATGAAAAGTAGAGCAATTATAAAAGGAAGATAATTTAAAATGTTAGACGTTGAATGATGATTCATTATAGATTTTATAACTGTTATGAAAAAAAACATACATCCTAAAATTCCATAAGCAATATAAACCTGCTGAAATGCATTATGGCATGAATTACTACATCTTGTTATCTCCTTATAATATATTGCACCAGTACCACCAATCATATACTCTATGTGGTTGGACATATAGTCGAAATACTCTTTCATCAAAACAGTTCTATTACCAGCTGTACTAATATTGTCTAATTCTAACCTGGTCATAAAACCATCTATCGCAGAATCTATAAAGTCTGAGAAAAGGTAAAAGGCAATAAAACCTAATGCTATACTTGAACTCAAAAATTTAATTCTTGCTGTTCCTTTTCTAGATATAAACTCAATTAAAAGTAAAGCACTCGTTAGCATGATCCATGTACGAGAACGAGATAAAATACCAGCTAATATCGCAATCGTTAATAATATTAAGAATAGTATATTGGAAGAGAACACCTGCTTTTTCAATGAGACAAGCAATGCTATTAAAACAATAGAAAAGTAGGCCAGATTATTAGCATTTGCAACAAAATGTGTAGAACCAGTATCTTCTCCATATCCCATAGCAGCTCTTACCTCCCCCTCTCCTTCAAATACCATATCAAGAGGATTTTGAAGTACACCTATGCAGATAATCAATAATGTAACAGCTAAACCAATGCTGTACAATAATATTATCTGTTTGTTTTCTTTTTTGTTCTTATTCATCATAAGATAATAGAAGAAAACGAGTAAATATCCGCAATATAATATTATTTGGTTTAATTGAGTTAATGGATAGTATGAATAACTATTCAAACATTCCCATATAAGAACAAATATTGTTAGGAATATAAATGATTTATTATTTCGTAAGTATATGCGATCTTTACAGAGAACAGAAAATATACCTATTATTAATATATATCCATTAACACCTGTTATCACTCCACAAGTGAAAGCCATATATAATATGGCCTCATTTCGTTTTAAACAAACAAAAAGAACACTCATAAATGTGAAGAGAACATATTGATTTATATTAAAACCTCCAACATCTCTTATTAATAGAAATATCGAAGTCAATAAGACTGATATGATTATTCTTTTGTTATTTGCTATATAATCAATTATTTTATTATTCATTGTTTATCATTTTTGCTATAAATCGTTATTTATTACTCTATGACATACCTTCACAAAATGCTACATAGATAACTCATTTCAAATAAAAACATGTTAGTACTCAATTTAGGGCATAGCCATTTGTATAGGCACTTTTGCAAGTGCCTATATATTGAGATGTTAAAAATTTCACTTGTTTGTTACTACTTCATACATTTTACACACATGTGATTTTCGGCTGCACTCGGCATAGCTCAAACAAGTTTGGTCTACTCTCGTTGGCACGAAAATTCTTCGCTAAACAATTTAAAAGCAAGCTTTCATTGTTCTCACTTATCGAAATTGTCTAAATCTTCACTGCTGTACATAATTCAATGTTTTTTAAATTCAGCAGCGAAGATACTTCTTTCTAATTTAAGGTCTAATTTGAGTGCTTACAGTAGTATTATGAATATCAATAAAAGTACTTGAATTATCAGTGGTTTATCGCCTAAAAATAGAGAAATGCTATCATAATGGTCCTACTCATAGTTTTCATATCAGATGAATACATCAAAGATCTTAACCAACTTCCATTTTTACGTTAATATCTCTGAATGAATTATCATCGATAATATTCAACTGTCTGAAATCAATACTATAGTTACCATTCTTATATACGATAGATTGACGTAACTGCTCTCTGGTGATAGTTTTTACATCTGTCATTTGCATTCTTGACGCAAGATCTTTGTCATGTCCTTTCATGCTTATACAGTTGTAAGTACACACAGCCAAATTGCAAGAAGAAAAAGAGGCTATTGAACATGATTCAGGTAGCTTGTTGGATATATATGCTATTCGAGAGAATAGCATTGTCCGTCGTACATCACCCTTTCTTTAAGATATATACATAACAACTGTCATCATTTGAACCATTGCCTGCTTTATTTCCCCGTCCTATGTCATAGCCAAATTCGCCCATAAGCCTTTCAACCTCTGTTGCACATTCTGCATTACGACAAAGCCAAGCCCCAACCTTATTTCCAACAATATTAAAGTCATTATCGCGATGCTGTTGCATGCGTATGTCTATATCGTTAGTTATACCACAATAGAAAGCATTCTTGTTATCGCCTATATCATAAAGAACTGTATTGACATAATTACGTATCGAATCGCGTATCTTATCAGCCGGCCAATCCTCTGCATCTGTATAAGTATAATTATAATGCGCAGCTTCTACATGATACTTCAAATTAATAAACTCATAAGCATTATCTTGGTTTTCTTCTATAACCCTTCTAATAACCTCTTTTGCATGGTTTATAATACTTAAGTCACATCCTGTAAGACTTAATCTACGAAAACCTGTTTGTAAATACATTGAAGTTTGAAATTGACTTATTGGTTCACGGCTTTCAATATCTTTACCCATAATCAAATTTACTTTTCCGTTATGTAAATCTATATCCGCCATCATTGTTTTTTCCCATCCTGTATTTGATATGTACAAGACACGAACAATATTAGCATTTGTGGTGTCTATCCACAATGTCGTTGTTTCTTTAGTCATAATTATCTTTTTAAGAGTTACTTATCGAAAATGTTGGCATATTACTTCTTACTTTACCTTCCATTTTGCTTAGCCTTATATTCCAATAAGTCAAGAACCATCTTGAAATCCTCAAACTTTTTACAATATTGAGTGGCTAAAGGTTCTGGAAAATACTGACAAATAGAAGCCTTTATCATGTTTGACATTGCCTCCTTGCGAAGAGCTTGGAGCAAGTCGTTAAATTGTTGTTGTGTCATAACATTAATCATCAATAGAGAATTAGGAGTTAGGAATGTTGAGTTTTGAGTTATTCGCTGCTACGCATGCGATTGAGAATTGGATAATTGTGAATTGAAGCCTACGGCAATGTTGAGTGTTGAATTGTCGGCGAAGCCGATGTTGAATTGTTCAATTAGAAATTTTGGTATCTTGCTTATTCATGCAATTTGTCACTATCACGCAACCTTTGCTTAATTCCCTTCAATGTCACGTCAGCCCAACGCTCATAGTTATTTTTCAGTTCCTCTTTCTCTTCATTAGAATAATCGGCATGTTCAATGTAATCTTTCATACATTCAACTGCCGTCTTCTTGAGCTTATCAAGATCTGAACGATGAATCTTACTGGTTATGAGCTGCTCTGTAATTGTGCAAAACATATAGCCATTTAGAAAGGCACATATGTCTTTGGGGCTAACCGCTGTGCGCACTGTTGAGTTTTGAATGTTGAATGTTGAGTTATTCGCTGCTACGCATGCAATTGAGAGTTGGTCAATTGTGAATTAATTGTCGTTGGACATGAATCATCATAAATTGGCCGAAAATTTCACCATGAATTAATTCTGATTTTATGCTTTCTCTACTGTCATCAAGAACGCTCTTGCCTCCTCAATTGTCTTTTCAATATATTGTTGAGTAAGATGTTCTGTAGTGTACCCTTCATGTGCAATATCGTTTCTCATATCATAAAATCGAGACCAATCAGGAATATGTTTGGTGATTGGACCAAGACTTTTATTTTTTTCCTTCTGAATGTGATTGTAGAAAGACATCACCTTGCTCGAACCTTTATCTTGCTTCTTGTTTTGAGCAATATCCTTCAAGATATATTCGATATAAGTGTATATCTGAGTTACCATCGATTGAAGGAAAATCTGCTCCATATCATCTGGTATTGAAGTATTAAAGACATTGAGATAATATTGTTCACGTTCATGTCGTATCTCAGGGTCACCTTCCGATTCCGCTTCTGCCAGCTTTGATATGTTCCCAATCATTGAAGTCCTCATATTATCAACAGACTCCATAACGGAAGTTAGAAGATATTGAAGGCATCTTTCCCTCTGATATATCTCCCATATTCTATTTGTCATTCCCTTTGCTATAGCCATGATTATTTATATTTCGATTTGAGATATAATTAAAAAACACCATAATAATTGTCTAACTCTTCCTGCAATGCTTTATCTTCCATTTTCTTTAAATCTTGATTTTTTACAGATATATGATTTAGAAGATGTAAAACAGTATCATACGTTAAAGGAAAAGAAAAACCCTTATTAAGCACTTTTTCCAGAACTATTGCCCTATTAGATCTAAATAGTTGTTTAGAAACAACCTTGTGTTCATCCATAAATGACTTTATTTCATTTGACAACCCAGAATCAGCAAAACGAATACGCATTTTATTTCGCATCATACTATCCCATTCTTCTCTTTTATAATGATCATAAGCCAATCGATCAAAAAGAGAAAGCATTGCCCATTCATTGCTTTCTAGTGAGGCAAAAATGCCATTTAGTAATCTTGATTCCTCTAGAAAATCCTTCCAATCATCCTGATATTTATATCGAAGGTCATGTTCAACCTCATGCCAGCCCTCTGACAAAATCGTTCTAATCTGTATTTCATATGTATCATCTATCAAATCAGAATAATTAGTATCGCTTATAGCTGTAGACATATGCATTTTTAAATTATTGGGCACTCTCATTATTAAATTTAGTCGAGTTGGTTTAAAGGTGTCAACTTCTTTTTCGTCAACAGCCTCATCAACATAATTAGAACAAGACTTTAAGAATTTGTGCACAATTTCAACATCATCAGTAAAGTACAATGTAATACGTAAAGCCAACAAATCTTGTAGTTTCTTATTTTCATATCTATATTTGTCTGCTTTTTTACCCATTTTTTTATTAATGGATTCTGTTGATTTTACACGACTAAAAATACGATACATAATACCACTTTGTGATAACTTGTCATGTAAATCATCAACTATATTTTTCAATACCAATTCACCTGCATTCATGCTTGCCTCTGTTTATGATAATATGATATTCCTTCTTGTTTAATGAAAGAATTGTTACCGTAACACTCTATATAACCACGTTTTTTCAATGTATCGAAAACATGAAAAACCTCATCAAGATTGTCTTTTTCAAACTCTTTTCTTAGGCTTGAAATGTATTTCATTTTGGGACTTCTACCATCCACTTTAAAATATTTTGAGAGTATCTCAAGTTCGAAATTACGTTGTGTTTCACTTTCTATAGATTTTACATCTGAATTCTCGAAATCTGATATAAATGAAGTATTATAATCTTCACATCCATAACAATGAACATGATTATTTGAATTATCAGCAGAATAACTTCTAATTCTACAATCCCTAAATTTACAACCGGTAAATACTGTATTATTAAAGGCATCTATATCGAAAAAACAAGAATCAAATACCACATCAACAAATGAAACGTCCTTAAACTGACAAGATTTATAATCGAATATTACATTATGAAATTCACAAGAGTTAACGCCTTCTAATTCTATAGATTGTTTAATTGTCCCTAAAAGCAAGGCATCAGTCATTATAGATAAACTTAAAGACATTCTTTTTCTAATACTGTTTATCTTATTCCACAACTGCATCTTATAATTTTCAGACAAATAACAGAATGCCATTATTGACAAATATATATGATTCTCTGGTATAATGTTTAATTTATCTAAGAATTTATTATCATCCTTTATCAAGGACATTCCAAACAAATATCCATATACAAAATCATTTATAAATGTGATATAGTCGTTATTCCCAGTTCTATCAAGTAATGCGTGATTTGTAAGTGTATCAGCCAATTCATCTAATGTTTGCCCATTTGTCATAATGTCTTTATAATACAATAGCTTAGAACGATTATAATCAATTAGCATTTCCTTAACAAAACTTCTGCATTCACCATTGATACCGAAATCAGCAAAGGTTCTTGCCAAATTTTCAAAAATGAGCATTTGGTCTTCCCAGCGGATTGAAAGATTCTGACGTTGTTTCTCACGGTTAAGAAGTTGTTCGAAATATTTTGCTGTAATATTATCAGCCTGCTTCATTAGTTCTTCAAATTCTGGCTCTGCCACATTACGTAAATATGTAAGCAAAACTGGATTTGAAATGCTATCAATAGGAATATTTCTTTCAACAATAGTTTCATACCTTTCTGCTGACAACCACTCTCGTATCTCTGGCTTTTCTATTTGAATTCTAACAACATCAAATTTTCCATGATAAGAATCTACCCATTCAGAAAATTCAGCTCCTGCAAAAATGGCTGTCTTTCGTGAAGTCAATACAATCTTCGCCTCGCCTTCCAATAGTTCTCCAATTGTTGATAGCATAGTTTCAACTTGCTCAAAATCATCCTGTTGGTTATTCTTTCCTGAATCTATATCTTTTGAAAGAAGTTCATCGAAACCATCTATTATTAAGGGAATTCTGCCATTTTTTATATTGTATATTACAATATCTTGTTTAGCTGTTGTGTCCTTTTCTTTATCTATTTCAGACCATAAAACATATTTGAACTGTTTAGCATTTCTATTATTAAATAGCTCCGTAAAAATAGGTTTAGTCTGAAGATTATTATCCAAAAATGACTTATATAACTCATATGCTGTACAAGTCTTTCCGAATCCTGCAGCAGCTTCAACTATTATAAGATGCGATCCCTTCCTATTTATTTCTTCTAATATTGTAGACACAACATCTTTTGTTCCTCTATTATCTCCACTACTTGTATCTTTATAAATATAATATGGTACATTTATATATTCATATTCAATATCTGAATTTCCATAAAAACGTAATTGCGCTTGTTTGAATTCATTATATCTCCGTTTTATGTCTGCCTCTGTAGTCTTTGGGTTAAAAAAACCGGTGAACAAATAATCTTCTACTTCCTGAATATTTTTAAAATGTTGCAACTTAGTAGAATAACCCAACTTTGAATATCGTTCAACAATATCGTGCTGTTCTGTATCATCCAAGGAAACAACTTCAGCTCCATGATACATACCTTGATTTAACAGGTACACACAAACAGAGTCATTGTGTTCTTTATGAATGTAACCATATTGGTCAAACAATTTATCTAATAATTCTATATTCATAATTATTTAAGTTAAGGTGATAAGAAATAACAAATACACCCCACATACTACTGGTTAACTGTTTTCAATTTAAAACATAACCCTTTGTATAGGCACTTTTGCAAGTGTCTATATATAGAGTTATTTAAAATCTATTGTTTAGTAAACCGCCAATACAGCGTACCCACTATTTCACTTTGTTCTTGGCATTGATATAGTTTACAAATGCACTACATGCTACAAGCATAAACTTTGCCTCATCAAAACCTGGGGCATCCTTCTCGTCCATCAAAGCATGGCGTATGCCAGTTGCTTTATCGTTGGTATAAACATACAACTTTTCAAATGCTGTCTTTAGCATATTAGACAATTGCAAGCCTTTCTTATCCAATTCCTTTAATGCATCTCCAAGGGTTGTTTTGCCAGTTATTTCTCTGCATATGTATTCCACAGCACTAATCGACTCTTTTATAGAATTTCGATAATCAGGATTAGGTCTTTGAGACAACAATGCCATAGAAGTACTTAAATGTTCTGCAATCGGGTCACTAACTTTTAAAGCTTCCTCTATTTCGACAATTTCCTCTTCTGAGGTTATTTCAACAATTTGATTGTTTACAATTCTGTAAGCAAATCCAAGTATTTGAAAACGTTCATTAAGATATTGAACAAATGTTTTTAAAGCATCTTGACGAGCATTGTCATTATAGTTCTCAAACATCCATTTTATTGCAAATTCAAGCATGTCCAATTTCTTGTACCAAATTACATTTGACTCTAAAAATGTTGTTGCAACTACCCGATGGCCAGTGTGAGTATAAAAATCATTTCTTCGCATATTCTGGAAGTGTATCCATATTGCCATCTCCATAGCTTTATAAGAATCTTCATATCCTCTTCCTACGTTTGTATCAATACGATTATAGATTCTGTAAAGATAGTCAAATGCACTACATATTGCATTCTGAATATCTATATTGATACACTCACGCACAAGGATATCTCGAGGTTTTACATAACCATATCTTTCTGAAAATAATGCCATAATGAGCTATTCTTAAGTGATTGTAGTAAGCTTATTGCTTACACAAATAATAATTGAATTAAGTGTTCCCCACCGCAGTATCGCTCTGCGCGTGCCGTCATACGGATGGGGAAATAGAATGTTGAGTTTTGAATGTTGAGTTATTCTCGGCTATGCCTGCGATTGTGAGTTGGTCAATTGTGAATTGAAGCCTACGGCAATGTTGAGTGCTGAATGTTGAGTGTTGAATTGTCGGCGAAGCGTTAGTACTCAATTTAGGGCATAGCCCTTTGTATAGGCACTTTTGCAAGTGCCTATATATTGAGATGTTAAAAATTTCACTTGTTTATTAAGTTTTTCATCACATTTTACACACATGTGATTTTCGGCTGCACTCGGCATAGCTTAAACAAGTTTGGCTCTGCACTCGTTGGCACGAAAATTCTTCGTTCGACATTTTTAAAGCAAGCTTTTATTGTTGTCACTTATCGATAATGTGTAAATTATTGAACATTTCCTCGGTCATCCTACAATTATCAGAAAAGAACATCACCTCGGTACCTTTACCATTGTTGTTGGCACTATAGTTGAGTTCAAACTCCTGAGAGCGATTAATTCCTTGAACACGTCATATGCGCGAGATTGCTTAGTTGGTATAGGCAATTTTACTCCTGAGGGTATAAGCGTTGTTCTTTCTCGCAGTTTGGGTTTGGCCTTTTGTGTCTTAGTGTCATCGGTCGTTGACTTTGCCTCTTCATTGTCTGATTCTGGGTCGATTTTCCATTCTTGGTCTGTTGGTGTATTAGGAATATTGACCTTCTGACATAAGTCATCAATATATTTTTTACGAAGTTCCTTGTTGTAAATCTCGGCAACCTTAAAATCTGGTCGTGATATGTCGCGTACTATTGACAACAACATTGTCTCTACTTCACTGCGGTTTCGTAAAGAGACAAGCTGCTTGTTGCGCCTGGTAATACCTATACACTCTCTTACATAAGGATCTTCAAGTAAACGACCAAGATTAGTGTTATTCAACTTTTCGAGTAACAACATATCATCTATTGATGCCTGGGGAGCATTGCGAAGCATATCCAATGTTTGTAGAACAACTGATTTGTCTCCCTTTGTGGCTTGCTCATAACGTTGGCGCATAGTAGAATCCCACATTTCTGTACCTTCGCCTTGCAATCCGATAGCATGCTTGCGTTCTATCCACAGATTGGCATCAGTCTCATTATCGAAAACAACACAGACAACACTGGTTACTGGGTTTTCTATATAGGCTTTATGCAACTTGATGAATTTGTTTTTAAGGCTTTGGAACTCTGGCCATTCTATCAATTCTGGAATACCCAAGAGCTTTAAGGCCGTTACACGGCGATTACCTTCCAATACCTTATACATAACTCTTCCGGACGTTTCATCTTCTATTGGAGCTATCATCAGCATATCAGAAGGATTGAGTCCTTCGTTAACGATGTCTTTGGCCAAACGATAAAGTTTTTCACCTCCCTTACCTTTCAACATCTCTTTTATTGCCTCACGTTGCGAATTTTGAGGATTGAAACGATAGTTTTTTAAATCAAGCGACAGATTCGTGATTTTTATCCTTTGTATTTTATATTTGTCGTCTTCCATAATTTTTCTAATTATTTTTTGTTTAGGCGTTCTATTGCAGCACAAACCAATGGTTTATAGTTTGTATTTCTGCAATTCTGTATCCAATGATTATGTATCAACGATTTTAACAGACTGTTATCGTCAACTGTCAATGCAGCCTCGAGAAGTGCGAAAGCCTGAACTTCGGTCTGCGGAGTCCGTATAATTGACAACACATCCTCTACATCTGCATTATGAACATAAGAATCCATTACATTAAGTACTTTCTCATTGCTCATATCCAAATCTTGAAGTTTCCGAATTCCCCAAGCATAATTACCATGCCGACGCACGATTTTGTCTATCTCGTATAAGTCTTGCTCTGTATTTTTTGTGTCTGACTCAACTGGTCTATCCTTATTATAATACTGTGTGGCAAACTTTGCTTGTGGAGCTATTTGGTTTTGACCACCCCATACGTTGATAGTGCTTCCCATTGTGTGCTGACAATGGAGCTTGTCAATAAAAGGGTGATAAAGTGTCGGAATAATCTTCCTTAACAGACATTGTACTCTTGAAACATCTGCTTGGGGATTCTCATTGAGAAACTCCTGAGCTAAATCTATTTGCTGTTGATAAACATCAGGCATATGTAATTGATTAGTATTTTAAGGTTACTTATCTGAACGAAAAAGTAATATAATATACTTGGCGATTTAATATAATATAAATGCCACTTTAATATAATATAAATGGCAAAGTAATATAATATACTTTTTGCTATAGATTTTGATTATTTTATGCGATTGGGTTTGGGGCGTGACAATAAGGCGTCGTTGATGCGGGCGCGGAGGTTGTCGATGGTCCTGCCCTTGGTAAGCTTAGTAGCTAAAGGAAGGAGGATACTTATGAAACGCTCCTTTACTATCTCTTCTTCGGTAAGTTTTGGTTCCTGCTCGAACATGTAAATTACTACTTTAGCAAGTTCGGTGGCATTTTGACACTCACTGAGTTGGGCGATATAGTCAGGAAGATTCACCTTATCTACATATAGGGACAGCTTGCCGACTTCGGGACATGACTCTTTGTCGACAACTGTGTTACTGAGTATTTTCTCGGCAAACTGGTCACCATAGAAGTTTTGTACAGCTTCGGTAGCATTGGGAAGAATTTGATTGTTACCTCCGTTAATGTTGATTGTAATGTCGTTCATATAGGTTGTAAACATTAATCGTCGTTAATCGAACATTAATCTGACGTTAATAAATCGATGTTAATTCGTGTTTACTCAAAACTTGAACAATGGGATTAATTGTTGTAATAACGAGCGTACCACTCTGCAAAGCGACGGAGACCTTCTCTTAAACTTGTATTTGGCTTAAATCCAAAATCTTGCTCCAAAGGAGTTGTATCAGCATAGGTTACTGGCACATCACCTGGTTGCATAGGAACAAGTTCCTTGTGGGCTTCAAAGTCATAGTCTTTAGGCAATACTCCTGCACGTACAAGTTCTTCTTGTAGGATGGTTACGAAATCAAGGAGATTTTCAGGAGAGTTGTTTCCAATGTTATATACTTTGTACGGAGGGATAGGAAGACCGTCCTCACCATTCTGCTTCTCTGGAGCGTGCTGCATAATACGGACTACACCTTCTACAATATCATCAACAAAAGTGAAGTCGCGCTTACAGTTGCCGTAGTTGAAAATCTTGATTGTCTCACCTTTAACAAGCTTATTTGTGAAACCAAAGTATGCCATATCTGGACGACCAGCTGGACCATAGACAGTGAAGAAACGCAAGCCTGTAGAAGGAATGTTATAGAGTTTGCTATAGGCATGAGCCATCAGCTCGTTGCTCTTCTTGGTGGCTGCGTAAAGTGACACGGGGTTATCCACCTTGTCATCTGTTGAATACGGTACCTTCTTGTTGCTGCCATAAACAGATGATGAAGAGGCATATACAAGGTGCTCTACTTCATGATGGCGACAAGCTTCAAGGATGTTGTAGAAACCGATAAGGTTGCTCTGGATATAAGCATCAGGATTGGTGATGCTGTAACGAACACCTGCCTGGGCTGCGAGGTTTACTACAACAGAGATATTGTTTTCGGTGAAAATTTTTTCTACGGCTTCCTTGTCGGCGATTGAGGCGTGAACAAACTGCCATACTTCTTCTTTGGAACACGAATTACCATGAATTAAGTTTTCGGCAATAGCTTCGATTTCCTTTAGACGTTCATACTTGATGTTGACATCATAGTAATCGGTGATGGAATCGATACCGATAACCTTAATGTTCTTAACATCGTGAAAAAGACGCTTTACAAGATTACTACCTATAAAGCCAGCGGCACCTGTCACGAGGACAGTCTTGCCTTCGAGATTTATATTGTAATTTACCATATTGACCCCCTCTTATCCCCCTTAAAGGGGGAGGATCCGGAAGGGTACGGATATTAAAAATTATTCTTAATTATGTCTATTACTCTTTCGGTATCGAATAACACTTCTTCCACTAGTGTCCACTAAATAAATTTAAGACTTAATTCTCTTACAGTTTGTAACTTC
>OLSX01001338.1_pt1 | contig 23508 bp, 17 predicted proteins | sample 1673141 | NCBI WGS metagenome assembly OLSX01 (sample SAMEA3136759, study PRJEB25190) | human gut metagenome | biome: human gut; feature: human-associated habitat; material: faeces | place: Austria | collected 2013
GCCAGCGTCTGGTTGGTCCAGCTGAAGTAGCGCCAGATCACGGTGTAGTTGATGAAGCCCAGTGCATTGCCGATGCCCAGGAAAGCGCCCACGCCCAGCACGGGAACGCAGAGCTTCAGGCGGTTGCCGTAGCTGTCCTGATCGATCTTGAACCAGTCGGCCAGGGTCAGGCGGGCAGAACGGAAGGCGGTATCGCCGGAGGTGATGGGGCAGACGACCACGCCGATCATGGCCAGCGCGATGCCCACGCCGCCCATGGTCTTGGAGCAGACATCATAGATGGCCTTGGACTGACCCATTGCCAGTGCCTGGGCCAGACCGGTGTTCAGGCCATCAGTGACCTCGTACAGAGAGCAGCCTGCAGCGGCCCAGATCAGGGCAATGACACCCTCGCAGACCATGGCACCGTAGAACACAAAGTGGCCCTGCTTCTCACTCTTCATGCAGCGGGCCATCAGAGGCGACTGGGTAGAGTGGAAGCCGGAGATCGCGCCGCAGGCAACCGTGATGAACATAAAGCTCCAGATGGGCGTGCCCGACGGGTGCATGCTGCCGAAGTGATCCCAGATCTCGGGGATGGTATAGGCAGGGTTGGTGAAGATGCCAAAGATGACACCGATGGCCATGATGATCAGGCAGATGCCGAACACAGGGTAGATCTTGCCGATGACCGCATCGATGGAGATAAAGGTCGCAATGAAGTAGTAGGTCAGAATGATGACCAGCCAGAACAGCAGCGAAGTCATCACGCCGGATACGCCGCTCTGGCTGCACAGCTCAACGATCAGACCGGCAGGGCCGACGGCGAACACAGTGCCCACCATGATCAGCAGCACAACAGAGAACACACGCATCACGTTCTGCATCACGGGGCCTAAGTATTTGCCGGTGATCTCCGCGATGGAAGCACCGTCGTTGCGCTCACTCATCATGCCGGAGAAGTAGTCATGCACACCACCGGCAAAGATGGTGCCGAAGGTGATCCACAGGAACACCACGGGGCCCCACAGAGCACCCTGCATGGCGCCAAAGATGGGGCCAAGGCCCGCAATGTTCAGCAGCTGGACGAGGAACAGCTTCCACTGGGGCATCACGACATAGTCCACGCCGTCGTTGATGCGCACAGCAGGCGTTTCACGGTCGTCCGGGCCGAAGGTATTGTCCACGATCTTGCCATAGACGAAGTATCCGCCTACCAGGATCGCAAGACAGAGCAGGAAACTAATCATACCAGAAACCTCCTTTTTGCCCCTGCCGGCCGCGGCCCCATTCTGCCGCATACCCGGGGCTCTTTTCTGGCCTCATGGTAGCACACTTTTTTCCAGCAGAGAAATATCTTTCCGGCATGGGGTCATATCGTTTCCGATATAGCTGCAAAGAATTTTTGCCGCTTTTCCGTTTATTTTTTGACCATTTATCAGCAAAAATAAAACCGAGCGCTTATTTTCGCCCGGTTTTACATCCATTTATTGGTTTTTCTGTCAATTTCAAAGGAAGCAACCTTTGCCGTGCCTTAGCCGGAAAGCCCCTTTATTTCACGGTGGAAGCCGCTTCCTTGTGGAGCAGATCCACAAAGGCCTGCTCCTCGGGGCGCAGGCGGCCCTTGTCCGGGTAGACCAGCACATCCCGCATCTGCTGGCGCTGGGCCGGGCACTTCTTCAGCACCAGATGGTACTGCTCCAGTGCCCTGCGGGGCATGGGTGATGCCCACATGTAGGCCGTGGGCAGCCGCTGCAGGATCGAGAACTGGCTGCACCGCTCATACACATGGATACGGCGCTCCGGGTTGACATGCCAGCGCACACCGTCGCCGCCCTCCTCGCCGGGCAGCTGGAAATCATCGTGGAGGATCTCCATATACTTGTCCAGCTCAGACAGGTCGCGGATCGCCTTCCGGGCCAGCGGGCCGTCCCGGTTGGTCAGCAGACTGTATTCAAAATCCATAATGGGTTCCATTTTCAGGCCCCGCCGGGCGCAGTAATGGGTATAGTGCTCGTCATCCTCCACGGCGTACCGCAGCAGAGCCAGATGATACCCCTGCCGCAGGACATGATCCAGTGCCTCCATGGAGCCGCCCTCCCGGATGTGGATGTGGAGCCGCTCAATGGATGCTGCCTGCTCCAGATAATCCACCGCCGCATAGGAGGCATAGGTGGCGTGGGGGATCATTACCCGCAGTTCGGCGCAGCGCTCCTGCTCCTCCTGCACGCTCCGGTCCAGCCGGTCCACCTCCCGCAGCACCCGCTCGGCTTGCTCGATAAAATGCCGCCCCTGCTCCGTGGGGATCATGCCGGTGGATGACCGCTCAAAAATGCGGAGATGGTATTCTTCTTCCAGATTTTTCAGCGCCTTGCTCACGTTGGGCTGAGCGGCATACAGCCGCTTTGCCGCCGCACTCACAGATCCGCATTCCATGATGGCGACGAGATACCGCAGTTCTGTAATGTTCAACTTTTTCTCTCCTTTTGGCGTTTTTATCCCTTGCGCCTAGTTTATCAGGCGGCACACGGGGCTGTCAAGCGTTGACGGGGCCCCGCTGCCGTTTTATAATGTAAGAAACAATCTGCCCGAAAGAGGTCGAAGAGGATGGAAGAAAAAAACTACCGCGTTCTGCGCATTGAGGAGCAGCTTTATGGCTGCGAGGAGCTGCCCGAGGGCCAGCCCGTGCTCTGTGATGTCCTGCTGGAAGCTGCCGACGGCACGCAGCGGGTTCTCCCCTACCCGGATGCCGAGCTGACCCGGCTGGACATCAACGAGGGCAGCACTGTCACCCTGCGGGATCACAGGCTGACCAAGGCGGCGCACAAGGTCTATTTCACCCGCCACGGCGAGACCGTGTGGAACGTGGAAAACAAGATCTGCGGCATGACCGACAGCCCCCTGACCGAAAAAGGCCGCGCCCAGGCCCGGGAGCTGGGCGATAAGCTCCGGACCAGCGGCCTCCGCATCGATGAGATCCTGTACTCTCCCCTGTCCCGCGCCGCCGACACCGCCCGGGCCATTGCAGAGGCCACCGGCATTCCTGCCCGGTGTGAACCCCGGCTCCGGGAGCAGTGCTTTGGCCGCTACGAGGGCACGCCCCGGGACGGCGAAGAGTTCCGCATCTCCAAGACCCACTTTGCCGACCGCTACTCCGGCGGCGAGAGCATGATGCAGCTGGCCCAGCGCATCTACAACCTGCTGGACGAGCTCCGGGCCGACACCGACAAGACCTACCTGCTGGTGGCCCACAACGGCATTGCCCGGGTGGTGCAGTCCTATTTTTACGATATGACCAACGAGGAGTACGCGGCGGCAGGCATCAAAAACTGCGCGTTCGTGGAGTTTACATTCTGAACAAAGAAAGGACCCGCCGAGGGTCCTTTCTTTGTTTGCGGTTATTCCGCCTTGCGGTAATGGAACTGCTGGTCTCTGGTGATGAACAGGCCGATGCTGACCAGCAGAGCGGCCAGCTCGGCGGCTGTCACGGCCAGCCAGATGCCGTCAATGCCCAGCAGGAGCGGCAGCAGCAGAATCGCCGCCACCTGGAACAGCAGGGTGCGCAGGAACGAGATGAGCGCACTGGTCACACCATCGCCCAGGGCCGTGAAGAAGGAGGACGCATAGACGTTGAACCCCATAATAAGGAAGCTCAGGCCATAGAGCCGGAAGGCCCGGGTGGTCAGAATGAGCAGGTTTTCATCATAGCCCACAAAGAAGCGGGCCACATGGGGGATGATGAACATGGAGCCGATGGTCATCACCACCGCAACCACGCCGATGAGCTTCAGGCTCTTGCGGTAGAGGTTGTTGACCTCTTTGCGGTTATTGGCACCATAGTGGTAGCTGACGATGGGCGCACTGCCCACGGCGTAGCCCACAAACACCGCCACGAACAGGAAGGATGCATACATGATCACACCATAAGCGGCCACGCCATCCTCGCCCGCAAAACGGAGCAGCTGATAGTTGTACAGGATGTTCACCAGCGACATGGAAAGGTTGGTCATCAGCTCAGAGGAGCCGTTCACACAGGCTTTCAGCAGCACACCGCCCTCAAACTGCGGGCGGCAGAGGTGGAGCAGGCTGGTGTTTTTCCGGTTGAGGAAGTAGAACACCGGCAGCAGGCCGCCCACCACCTGGCTGAGCATGGTGGCAATGGCGGCACCCTCCACGCTCCAGTGCAGGATGCCCACCAGCAGCACGTCCAGCACCATGTTGGTGCAGCCCGCGCCCACCGTGAAATAAAAGCCCAGATGCGGCTTTTCGGCGGTGACGAAAAAGCTCTGGAACATATTCTGCAGGATAAAGGTGGGCAGGCTGAGCATCAGCACCCGGCCATATCGCAGGGCGTAGTCCAGCATCTCACCTTCTGCACCCAGCATCAGGGCCACCGGCCGGAGCAGCAGCATCCCCAGCACGGACAGCACGATGCCGGCGATCAGCGCCGTTGACATAAACAGGCTGAAATAGCGGTCGGCACGGGCTTTATCGCCCTCACCCAGCGTGATGCCCACAATGGCGCTGCCGCCGGTGCCCAGCATAAAGCCAACTGTGCCCACCAGCATGGGTACGGGCATGATGAGGTTGACTGCCGCAAAGGCCGTTTTGCCCACAAAATTCGAGACACACAGGCCGTCCACAATGCCGTAAATGGAAGTGAACAGCATGGTGCCGATGCAGGGCAGCACAAAACGGATCAGCCGTGAATAATCAAAGTGATCCGAAAGTTGGATTTTCTGTTTTGACATAGATTCTCCTTTTTTGCAGAGGTAGATCACATCATCCCGCCGGGCCGCCAGCCGGTGCAGTAGCGGGCGTAATCGCGGTCGGCCTGTTTGACGTAAAGGAGGAACTGTTCCCTGCCTTCCTTGTCCGTGACCTGACGGACTTTGGTGGGCAGGCTCTGGCGCTGGAGCAGCTCCAGTTCATCGTTGAGCTCTTCCTCGGTATCAAAAGCATCCAGCTTGGTCCAGTGGGTGGCAAAGAGCCAGATGTTTGCAAGGGTGTTATTCATATTCAGTCTCCTTTTCCGGGGCATCGGCAAGGGTGCCGGCCCGGTAGAACGGCGCAATGGCGTTGGCATCGCCGTGGCGCACGATGGAATAGGTAATGTCGCAGTAGGGCTGGATGGCCGTGCTCTTTTCCACGGTGGAGATGAGCAGCACCTGCAGCTGCAGGCGGCGGAACAGCTCCATCATGGGGCGGATGCGGTCACTGGTCATCTTGCTGAAGGCCTCGTCCAGCAGGACAAGGCGGATGCTGTTCTCGCTCTTCTGGTAGATCTGCAGCAGGCTGGCGCAGATGGCCACATAGAAGGGAGCCTGATTCTCGCCGCCGGAGGAATCGCGGCTGACGCGGGAAAGATAGGCCTGCTGGCCCGAGACGGTGTTGGTCACCTTGATGTCATAGTCCAGATAGGTGCGGTAGTCCACATAATCCGAGAGGGTGGCACCGGAGGTGGTGCGGCCCTCCTGCCGGGCCCGGGTGTTCTCATCCACATCGGCCATGATCTTTTCCATCAGCGCGTCCACCTGCCGCTCGTAGACGGGGTCGGCGGTGGCGGCAAGGTTGTCCAGCGAGTCGCCATCGGTCATCTGCTGGTTGCCCTTGTCCACAATGACCTGATAGAAGGCGGCCAGCTGGGGGTCACGGCTGGGCTCCAGCTCAAAGCGGTAGACTTCCTCGCCGTAGGTCAGCTGCTCCATCACCTTGTTCAGCTCCCGGAACTGGCGGCGGGCGTTGAAGATATCATCCTTCATCCGGAAGAGGATATCCTTGCGGAAGCGATCCTTGCAGTCCCGCTGTGCCTGCTCCAGCCGGGCGGCGTAGCGTTCCAGATCGATCCGGACAAGGCTGTCGTGCTGGGCGCGGTACTGCTCCACTCCGGCCAGACCCAGCGGATAATCGCAGACGTAGTGCTCGTTGTAATCCCTCTGGGCGGGTTCCAGCGTGGAAGCGAGATAAGCTCGCAGGGCATCGTCCAGCCTGGTCTGTGCCTTTTCGGCAGTCTGCGCGGCGGCACGGGCCGTGCGCCCGCCCGTCATCAGGCCCTTTTTGCGTTCCTGTGCCAGAGGCTCCAGCAGCGGATGCTGTGCAAAGAATGCCTCTGCCGCCTCCCGGCTCTGTGCGGCGGTCTCCACCGCCTTACCCTGCTCTGCCTCACAGGATGCGATCTGCTTTTCGCAGACGCGGATATCGCCGCCCACCTGCTCCACGGCCTTGCGGGCAGTCTCCCACGCAGCTTCCCGGGCTTCTTCCTCGCGGTAGAGCTGCTGCAGCATGGGGTTCTCGCGGCAGTCCGCCAGCTTCTGCTCCTGCGCGGCGTAGTCGGCACGGGCGGCATCCAGCGCGGCCCGGCTGGCCCAGAGTTCGGCCAGCTGTTCCAGCGCATGGCCCCGCAGGACGTTCTGGTACTGGTCGTAGGCAGATTTCAGGGTCTTTTCGGTCTGGGCGGCTTCGCGGCAGCGGTCGGCCTGAGCGGCAAGCTGTGCTTCCAGCGCGTCGGCACGCTCCCTGCGGGCATCCAGGCCGATATAGCGCTGGGGCCTGCGCAGGCGTTCCAGCCGGAAGGGATGGTGGCGCAGCAGGTCCCGGGTGGCGCTGTCGGGGAAATGCTCCAGCGTATCGGGGGTGTCGCAGCAGACGATGCGGCGCAGGATGGTGTCCGCATACTGTGCGGCCAGCGGGTTTTCGCTGGTGACCTGGGCGGCAAGGCTGTCGGCGGGGGCTGTCTCCGCATGGCGGTCCGCCTTGCGGATGCCCGGGGTATCCAGCAGGCTGATGGGCCCCACCCGGTCGCCCAGCGCCACAAAGGCGCTCTTGGCGGCGGCGTAGTGGGCAGGCGGCACAAGGATATCGAACCGGCGGTCACCCAGGCAGGCTTCCACACAGTCCTGCCAGCTCTCGTCGGCCACGGTCAGCAGCTCACAGAAGATCTTTGCATCCGCTGTCATGCCGCGGCTTTTCAGCTCGGCATTCACGGCATCCCGCACTTTGGTGGCGGCATCGCCGTGGGGGTAGACCCACTTGCCGCCGGACACGGCGTTCAGCTCGGCCCGCAGGGCCTCCTGCTCTTTTGCCAGATCCGCCGAAGCCTGCCGGGCAGCAAAATACTGCTCCTCCAGCGGTTTTTCGATGCAGGCCAGGGCCTCGGTCAGGGCGGGGAGATGCTCCGCTGTCAGGCGCTGGGGCCAGAGCTCCTTCTCCACCGCAAAGCCGCTGCGGTTCAGCTGGGTCAGCAGGCCGGTGATGGTATCCGCAGTTGCTTCCAGACCGTTCCTTGTCCGGGCTGCTGCATCCAGCGCACTCTTTTTCCGGGCCAGCTCCTCGGTCAGGGCATCCAGCGCCCGGCCCGCGCCGCTGTCACCGGCCGCACCGTGGGCCGCCAGATAGGCCCGGCGGGCTTCGGCTTCGGCGTTCTTGGCGGCCTCGTATTTTGCGTTCAGGTCGGCCAGCTGGCGGCGGCCTGCATCCAGATGGCTCTGCCAGGAGGCATCCTCACCGGCATCCGCTTCGGCGCGGGCCAGCAGGGCCGCGCCCCGGTTGACAAGGGCATCCGTCTCTTTTGCAGCAGCTTCCCGGCCATACGCCACGATCTGTTCCAGTGCGGCGGCACGGGTCTGGGCCTCGGCCAGAACGGCGTGGAGGTTTTCCAGCTCCACCCGGTCACCCTGCAGCGCTTCCAGATCCAGCTCCGGCTGGGGCAGGATGTACTGGTACAGGAACTCCCGGAAGTTGGGGATCTCGTCCATGCTGGTGCCCATCTGGAACACTTCGTTGAACTTTTTGCCCAGCGGGCTGGAGGCGCGGCCAATGCCCAGCGCGCGGCAGATGCGGTCCCGGGCCTCGCTGGGGCTGCGGGTGTAGGACAGGCGGCCCACGGCGGGCTTGAAGTCCTCCTTGGCGCTGGGGGCACCGGTGCGCGGATCAAGGAAGGGCAGCTTTTCCAGCGTGATGCCGTCCTCGGAGATGTACCAGGTCTGGTCGCCGGGGTGGAGCTCCTGCATGGGGCCCTCGGATTCCACCCGGACAGCGATGACAAAGTTTGTCCGCTTGACGGTATCCCAGAACTCTGCACCGATGTATGCCACCGTGCGGCCCGGGCGGCGGTAGGCGTTCTCGCCGCGCTGCTTGGCGTGGACCGAGCCCTGCAGGGTGCGGCCGCTCTTTTTATTGCCCAGGGCATTGAAATTGCGGTTGGTGGTCAGGCAGTAGCGGATGGCATCCAGAATGGTGGTCTTGCCCACCGCGTTGACACCGATCATATAAGTCAGACGGGCACAATCGAAGGTGACATTTTCAAAGTTGTGCCAGTTGATGAGCTTCAGGCGCTTTAATTCGATCATTCTTCTTCCTCCCCGCTGGCATCTCCGTCAGGCCGCTCGTAGAGGGCCAGTTCCTCCCGGGTGCGGCTGCTCTCGGCGGCGGCATCGGCAAGGTCTGCGTCCGGCAGGGCCAGCAGCACGGTGGGGAACACCTCGATGCGGCTGGCCAGACCGGTCAGCCGCCCCACCGGGCGGGCCAGATTATACCTGCGCAGGGTGCGCATCAGCTCCTCCAGCGTGCGCTGGTCCAGCCGCCGGGGCAGGTTCATCTTCTGCAGCTCTGTCTGCACCTCTTCCACCGTGACCAGCACCTGATCGGCGCTGGCGGCAAGGCTCTCCCGCTTTTGCAGGTAGAGCAGGCGGAGCACCAGCAGCAGGATGCTCTCGTATTTCAGCAGCCGGGCCTGGCTGCCCTCATGCTCGTTGACCAGCGCCGCAGCCTGCAGCGGAGCCGGGTAAAGCGTTACCGCATAGCCCAGCGGCGCGAACACGGCCCGCACCTCGGGCAGATGATCCTGCACATAGAGGTATTTTGCCCGCTGATCCTCCACGCCGCCCAGCACAAAGCAGTGGTTGAGCAGATAGTTTGCGGTCTCTTCCAGCATTTTATTCGGTTCGGCCATGGTCAGCGTCCTCCCTGCGGGGTGTCAGAATAAACTCTTCAAACCGGAAGCCGCCCCGTTCGACCCAGTTTCCGGTAAGGGTGATATCGTAAGCCCGGCGCGGCGACTGCGAGTAGGTGTGCAGGCCGATGATGCGGGCAAAATCGCGGGGGTATTCCTCCGCCAGCGTGGAAGCGGCCACCGCACTGCGGGCGGCAAGGGCCTGTTTTGCCAGCAGGCCCACGTTTTCCTCAGTCACGGCCATCCGGGCGTAGTCCAGCAGCAGCTGCTGTTCTTTGCGCAGCTGCTCCGCATCCAGCTCGGCCTGCCGCACCGGGGCCAGCGGCGTTTCGCTGCGGGGCGCGGCGGGCGGGTAGAGGGGCTTTGCCCCGAACACCGCCGCCGGGTAGAGGTGCAGGCGCTTTGCCACCGGGCCGTCATCCGGCGCGAACAGCTGATCGGGCGTTTTGATCTCCTCGGCATAGCGGCGGAGCAGGGCGGTGACACTGCCCTGCGAGGAGCGGTCGCTCAGCAGCAGGAACTGGGCCCGTTGCACGGCCCGCTTGCGGTAGCGGATGTGGCTCTGGTCGATCTGGCGCATCAGGGTGCTCATCTCTTCCAGCGAATCCCGCAGTTTCTGGATGAGGGCACGCACAGCAGGGGCGGCTTCGCCGGGGGCACAGTGCTCCACCCGGGCGTAATCCAGCGCCAGCCGGGGCAGGTGTTCTGCCTCGCAGTCGTCCAGCTCCTCTTCCAGATAAGCGCGGTAATTGAACAGGTTATCGCTGGTCTTGAAGCGGTGGTAAGCGGCGGCCACCACCTTTTCCTCGTACTGGTCGAAGAGCTCCAGCACCTCCTGCGGGGTGCGGTTGCGGGTGAGCCGGTCGATATAATGCCCGATGGATGCGTTCAGCGCCCGCAGGGACTTGTTCAGTGCTTCCAGATCGGAGGCCACCTCCCGCAGCACATTCTCATAGGGGCTCTTTTCCTCCCCGATGTTCTGCAGCAGCTGCCATGCCTTGTACAGCTTGCCGGTGTAGGTGACAACGCGCGGGTTCAGGATCTCTTCCAGCGCTTCCAGCAGAGGAGCCACCTCGGGCACAAAGGCAAGGGCAGGCTCTTCCTCATAGCTGCCGGGCTGCTCTTCCAGCCAGCCGGTGCGGCGCAGGCGGAGCAGAAAGCCCAGCGCAAGGGTATGGGGGTCCCGGGTGGGCTGTTCGGCTTCGTCGCCCGCGTCATCGGCATCCAGTGCCAGCGGCTTTGCCAGCGCCGCAAAGTAATCCTCGGCCCGGCTCACCGCTTCTGCCCGGGAGATGGAGTAATCCGCTGTGTGGCGGCACTCCTCCCACAGCAGGAGCAGCAGCTCCGCATAAAACGCCCGGTTGGGCCCCGCCAGCGGGCGGAACAGCCGCGGGCTGACCAGTTCAAACAGCTGCATCCAAAGGTTCCTTTCTTTCGATAAAATCTATCTTTTATTGTACCACAATCAGAAGGATTTTGCCACAAATACAAAAAGCCCCGGAGGGCGGCCTTTCAGCCACGCTCCGGGGAAAAATCATATAATTTGTTTTGCTCAGGCATTTGTATCAATAGCCACCGAGATAGCCATGTAGGTCTGACCATTCACAGCTTTGACAACAACGCCAACCTGTGTCCATTTCGTGCTCTGTGCAATATTCACGTTTCCAAGATTGCCGCCTTCGGCAATTTTCTGAACGAACTTATTCAGCTTTGTGCCATCATAGTCAAATGTCGTCACAAATGTAGCTGCACACTTACCATCTTTGGGGCCATCAATTTTGAACCAAACCTTAGACGAATAGCCAAACAGATTCAGCGAGAAGTTCAAATCTCCATTTGCTGCCTCATCAATACTTTGGCTTGCAATCGCTCTGCACTGTGCGTTGTTTTCCAGTTTCTTTCCCTCTGGGCGATTTGCATTGATTGCACTCATTACCTGATTTTCCGCCTGAGCCTCGGGGCTCTGGGCGGTATCGCCGCCGCAGGCGGTGAACAGAACAAGTACCATGGTCGCCGCCAGAATCAAAGCGGCCAGTTTTTTCAGCATTTTCATGTCGGGACCTCCAGTCGTTTTGTTGTGTTTTTCATAATATGCAGGGTGCCTTTCCATTTTGAGGCAGGACTCCTTCTGGCTTTATTTTATCCAACGACTGTCGCTTTTGTCAATTGCCAGCTTCACCAAACATTTTCTCCTGCTTTTGTTGTTTTTTCCAGAACGAATCTTCGCAAAGATCCTTTGCCGTACCCGGGGCAAAAACCGGAAAATATTTCCGGCGTTTACACAATTCTACCACGATTTGGTGCTAAACTTAAAGCAATGGGAACCGCCGGGTGCCGTTCCTGAACAAGGAAAAGGAGTTTGCCCCATGCAGCATGGTTCCCTGCGCGCTCCGGTGCGCGTTTTCATGGCAGCAGTTCTGCTGTGCCTGACCTTTCTGGCCGCGCCAAAGGCTGCGGCGGCACAATTGCAGAATGTGAACGGCATCACGCTGCTGTCCTTCGACAGCCAGCAGATCGTCTCCATCGGCAACCAGACCTCGGGCCGGTGCAGCTGGTACGCCCTGCGCTACGCCCGCACCATTCTGGATGGCAAGCCCTGCTCAGGCAGCGGGATGTGGTCGAACGGCGCGGTATGGTCTGCCGCCGGGTACTACGCTTACAGCGGCTCCCTTTCTGGCTGCCTTTCCCGCCTGTATGAAGAGCTGCAGGCCGGGCGGCCCGTCATCGTACATCTGAAAAACACCGCTGTCAGCGGCGTGTCCAAGCACACCAACCGCGTGACGAGCTATGAATACCACCTCTCCGGCTCCGGCTGGAAAGAGGTCAATTACCCCCACATCGCCACCAGCAGCACCTACGGACACTGGGTGTGCGTGGTGGGCATCTCCCCCACGGCAGACCCCGAAAACCTGCGGGAGAGCGATTTCTATGCGCTGGACCCCGCGCGGGTCAGCGTGAACGGCACACTGGCCGTAACAAAGCTTTTGGATGGCACCATCTGGACTGATAACTCTCCCTTAAAAGTCGCAGCCTGACGCTCCCTTACAAAACACAACAGCCCCCGGAACATGCAGGGTTCCGGGGGCTTCGTGTTTTATATCGGGGGTTACAGCTCCTGATAGGCGCTCATCATGGCGGGGATGAACTGCTTTTTGCGGCTGACCACGCCGGGCAGCGTCCAGCTGCCGTCGGCGGCGGGCCGGCTCTCAAAGCCGTTGCTCAACACCTCGGCGGCGTAGCGGCCGGTGCAGATGACCACGCTCTCCTCCTTGGGCACATCGGTCAGCAGCATGTAGAGGTCCTCCACGTTCTGCTTGTTGCGGGCCTCCTCCAGATAGGGCTGGAGCAGCGCCTGGGCGGCCTGCAGGTTTTTGCGGGTCATGTAGCTGCCCTGCGCCACGCCAAAGCGGATATCGCCGCACATGAACACCTTGAAATCCTGCAAAAAGACCTCTTCGGGGGTCTTACCGTCCAGTTTTTCACCGGCCTCGAACATTTCGGTGGAAAACTCTTCAATGTCCACGCCTGCGATCTTGGCCAGACGTTTGGCGGTGTTTTCATCCACGGGGGTGCAGGTGGGGCTGCGGAAGGCCAGCGTATCCGAAAGGATAGCCGCCAGCAGCAGGCCCGCGATCTGGGGCGGGATGTCCACACCGTTTTCATCGTACATCTGGGTGATGATGGTGGCGGTGCAGCCCACGGGCTGGTTGCGGAAGTAGACCGGGCCACTGGTCTCCAGACTGCCGATGCGGTGGTGGTCGATGATCTCCAGGATCTCGGCCTGATCAAAGCCCTCCACGGCCTGGGTGGCCTCGTTGTGGTCCACCAGAATGATGCGCCGCTTGCGCAGGGCAATGACGTTGCGGCGGCTGACCATACCGCAGTATTTGCCTTCCTCATCGAGGATGGGGAAATAGCGGTGGCGCACCTTTGCCATCACCCGCAGCACATCGGCCACGGGGGTGACGAGGGTGAATTTGAGGATGTTGTCCCGGGTCATATAATAGGAGATGGGGGCGCACTGGCTGATGAGCTTGCCCGCCGCGTAGGTATCCACGGGGGTGGTCATAATGGCAACGCCGGTCTCATCAGCAATGCGCTGGATGGTGCGGCCCACCTTGGCCCCATTGCAGATGATGAGCAGAGAGGCTTCCTTTTCAATGGCGCAGAGCTGGCTTTCGTACCGGTTGCTCAGAATGACGATATCCCCCTTTTCCACGCTGCTTTCCAGCATCTCGGGGGTGGCGGTGCCGATCTTGATGTGGCCGGTGGTGCAGACCGCGTCGGCATTGCCCACCACCATGGTGCCGTTCAGCGTTTCAAGGATGTTCTTATAAGAGGTACGGCTCTTGGCCAGCACCGCGGTATCGAATACGTCCATGTTGGCGGTGGCAAGATCCTTCACGGTGATGATGCCCTCCAGCTCGTTGTCCGCGCTGGTGATGGACAGGGTGTCGATCTGCTGGTCGCGCATGATCTTCCATGCGCGGCGCAGGCTGGTGGAGCCCGGGATGCCCGGCATCTCGCGGTAATCCACGTCCCGGATCTTGGGGTTCACGTCGGTGCACATCCGGGGCGGCGTGACACCGAATTTTTTCAGGACGAACTCGGTCTCCTGATTCATTTTACCGGCACGGCGCGGCTCACAGACCAGCGTGCTGGTGCGGTTTTTGAGCTCCGCATAGGCAATGGCGGAGCAGATGGAATCGGTATCGGGGTTGCGGTGCCCGATGACCACGACCTTGTGTGCTTCTTTTGGCATAGGTTGTTCCCCTCTCTGGGTCAGATTCATTTACCTTCCGATCGGCCCCATGCCCCAAACCACCGGGCACGGCTGCCAGTTCCATTTTAACACAACCGGCACCGGGGGTAAAGGCGGCAGACATCTTTTTCTTGACAGCGCCCCAAAAATCGTCTATCCTTGACCTGAATTTTTTCTCTTTGGAGGTCACCCCATGAAAAAGCTGTTCCGCACCCTTTCCCTCTGCCTGACGCTGGCCCTGTGCGTGTCCGGCAGCACCGCCGCGCTGGCCGAGGCTCCCGCCGCAACGCCCGCCCCCCAGGACGAACGTGTCATCACCGATGTAAGCCCCCTTGAGGATCAGATCCGCAACATCGTCGGCTTTACCACCAGCACCGGCGGCCCCTACGATTTTGAACAGGCCGACCATAGATCTGCCGTGCAGGCCTACGGTGCAGAACCCGCCGAGGGTGCCGTGGCCCTGCTGCGCATCTATGCCCGGGCCGAGGACCGGGGCGATGCCTCCATCAATTCCAGCGGCCACTCCTTCCTCTCGGTGCGGAACGTTTCGGACCACGACATCGAGGTGGGCGGCCTGCGGATCGCGCCTGACACCGAGATGACCTTCAGCCCCCGCGGCAACCGCTGGGAGCACACCGGCATCTGGTACAATCTGGAGGGCTACTACAAGCGCTATCTGGCCGATTCCTACTACCAGAACATCTATGCTGTCCAGACTTCGCTGGATCAGGGCCAGCTGGACGTGGTCAACCGCAACCTTGCCAAATCTGACCACTGGTCGGCCTACTTCAACTGCGCCGCCTTTACCGAGAGCATGTGGAACGCGGTCTGCGCCGACACCCTTTCCGCCGGGCAGCCCTACACCCCGGAGAACCTGCGGAACGACATTCTGGCCAAGTACGGCGATCTGGCCGCGTACAATCCCCAGATCCCCTACGACTACATCGTTTATTACGGCACCAGCCTGACCCCCAGCAAAGAGTTTGCCTGATTTTCAGGTTTGTTGGATACAACATCTTGATTTTCACGTCATTCCGCGCTATCATGGGTGTGTTTGAATCCACGCGCCAAGGGAGGACACCATGACAGACGCATCGACCACATCAAAACCGCTGTTCAACCGTCAACAGCTCATTTCACTTTTTCTGCCGCTGGTGGCAGAGCAGGCCCTCAGCATCTCCATCGGTCTGGCGGACACCCTGATGGTCTCCTCGGTGGGCGAAGCCGCCGTTTCGGGCGTGAGCCTGGTGGACTCCTTCAATGTGCTGATGATCCAGCTGCTCAGCGCACTGGCCACCGGCGGCGCGGTGGTCGCCAGCCAGTACATCGGCCACCGGGAGCCCAAACGGGCCAAGGCCAGCGCCGCACAGATCATGTTCATTATGATCTCGCTCAGCGTGGTCACCGCCGTCATCGTGGCGGTGGGGCGGCACGCCATCCTGCGGGGCATCTTCGGCTCCATTGACGCGGATGTGATGCGCTACGCTGAGACCTATTTTCTGCTCTCGGCCCTGAGCTATCCCTTTATCGGCGTGTACAACGCCGGTGCGGCCCTGTTCCGCGCCCAGGGCAACAGCAAGATCAGTATGCTTTCCAGCCTGGTGATGAACGTGGTGAACATTGGCGGCAACGCCATCCTGATCTACAGGTTCGGCATGGGCGTGATGGGTGCGGCCACTGCCAGCCTCGTGAGCCGGATGATCGCCTGCTTCACCGTGATGTTCCTGCTGCAGAAGCCGGACTGTGCGCTGCGCATCGACCACCTCACCGACCTGAAGCCTGACCTCGACCTCATCAAGCGCATTCTGAAAGTCGGCATTCCCGCCGGCATCGAGAACGGCATGTTCCAGATCGGCAAGCTATCGGTCTCCAGCCTGACCAGCACGCCGGGCACCGCCGCCATTGCCGCAAACGCCGTGGCAGGCAACATCTCCAGCTTCCTGAACGTGCCCGCCTCCGCCGTTGGCATCGGCGCGCTGACCGTTGTGGGCCAGTGTCTGGGTGCCGGGGAAAAGGTGCAGGCCAAGCGCTATTCCCGCCTGCTGCTCCTGACCGCCTACGCCGGGGACTGGGTGATGAATCTTTCCGGCCTGTTCTTCCTGAACAAGCTGGCGCTCTCCTGGTTCAACCTCTCGCCGGATGCCTACGGCATGGCGCTGGAGCTGATGGTTTGGTTCAACGCTGTATCGCTGATCCTGTGGCCCTCCAGCTTCACCCTGCCCAACATCCTGCGCGCCGCCGGAGATGCCGCCTTTACCATGACGGTCAGCGTCATCTCCATGTGGGTGTTCCGGGTGGCCTTCTGCTACCTGATGGTGCTCAAGTTCCACTGCGGCCTGCTGTTCATCTGGATGGGCATGTTCCTGGACTGGGCCATGCGCTCGCTGTTCTTCTGCGTCCGCTTTGTCCGCGGCAGGTGGATGGAACAAAAGGTGATCTGAGTTTCCGTATATCCGGCCCTCTCCGCCATTGCAGTTTTGGCGGGGAGGGCCTTTTTTGTGCAGGAAATCCGCATCCTGTCTCGTATCAATAGGCAGAAGCTTCTCTCCCCTGCATCCGCTTCCCCAAAGCATACCAAATTCCGCGCGGATGTGTTCACGATTTTGTCAGCTTTTTGTCTTGTTTTCTTCGTCTTTGCGCGGTATAATCATACGCTGCAAAGAACTTTAGGCGGGGCTGCGGCCCCCATTCCAGAAAAGGAAGTGTGTTCCATGCGCAACTGGTTTTCCCGCCATCCCGTTTCGTTCATGGCGTTTTATCTCCTGTTTTACCTTTCGGCGTTCCATTGGCTCGAAGTCCATATTGCCGTGCCCGATGTTCTGGTGCACTGCCATCTGGACGACCTGATCCCCTTTTGCAAATATGCCATCGTGCCCTACTTTGCGTGGTTTTTGTGGATCCCGTTCACCCTGTTCTACCTGCTGTGGAAAGCGCCCCGGGCCGACTTCTGGCGGCTCTGCCTGCCCCTGTTTGCGGGCATGACCATTGCGCTGGCCTGCTATGTCATCCTGCCCACCGGCCTTGACCTGCGGCCCTACCGGGTGTACGGCAGCGACCTCTTTGCTCAGGCCGTGCGGATGCTCTATGCCACCGACACGCCCCTCAATGTCTGCCCCTCCATCCATGTGTTCAACTCTGTCACCCTGATGATGGCTTATTACCGCAGCCGCATCTTTGAAACGCCGGGCCGCCGCTGGATGCGGCCCGCCTCCGCCGTGCTCTGCGTCTCCATCATCGCGTCCACCGTTCTGCTCAAGCAGCACAGCTGCATTGATGTATTGCTGGGCATCCTCCTGGCCATGGCGCTGGATACCGGCATGACCGCACTGGAACGCAGCGACGCAAGAGCCTTGCAGCGGCTTTGAATCTGTACGGAAGAACACCCATGCCGGCGCTGGCATGGGTGTTTTTGCATTTTGGGGCATTACGGAGCCGGAGCAGTGAACTCCTTCAGGTGCGCTGTATCCAGCTCTTCGGCATCTTTGGCCGCTGATGTATAGGAAATTTTCAGATATTTCAGGGCCGTATCGTTTGCCAGCAGTTTTTTGCAGGTTTCCGTATCAAACGTGATGTTGTTGGTCAGATCCAGCCAGATCAGCTGCGGCATCTGGGTCAGGGGAGTATAATCCATGTCTTTGTAGGTTTCCTGTGCACCCTGAGAGAGGGACATACTCAGATACTGCACACTGCTCTCCGCCAGCGGGGCAAAGCTGTCGATCTCCGGCCCATGGTACAGCTGCAGAAAGCTCAGATTTTCCATCTGCTTCAGCGGTTCCAGCGAACCGATCCGGGTCACGTCCAGTCTCAGGACCCGCAAGTCAGCTCCGGCCAGCTGGGCCAGATCGACCTCACTGCCGGTGATCCGCAGCATCTTCAGTGACTTCATCTGCGCCAGCGCCGAAAGGTCGGAGACATTGGAATCCGCCCGGATCCCGTCACTGCCATATTCCAGCTTTACCACAGAATCCAGCTTTGCAAAGGTCGGGAATGCGCTGCTCTCCACACTGGGCACACTCAAAAGCATCAGATTTTTGCATTCTTCCAGACCTGTCAGATCTGTAATGGGTGGGGCTCCCCTTCTATTATTGACCGACAATACCTGCAAGCTGTCAAAATGCCGCAGATCTGCGAGCGAAACCACCGGATCATACGTTCCCTCTACGCTGACTGCGCAGGCTGCCAGCTGCTCATTGCTGCTGACGTTTCCCCCAATGTCCACCCCATCCGGTGCATCTTTGACGATGAGATCCCCTACGCCGGTTCCAGAATTTATCGAGACTCGCTGATAATCCCAGACATCGCTGTGATAGATATCTCCCTTCGGGCGGTCAAGCCATTTCCGGACGTGCTGCTCCATCACAGGGTCCTGCCACTCAATGACATAATCCTCCCCATGCTCGGCGTGACTGGCCGGAACCGTAAGTGTCGTCTGCTGAACGAAAACATCCTGCATTTCCGAACGGAAAGGTCCCGGTCTCAGATTCAAAGAGCTTGCACATGCGCTGAACAAAAGCATTGCACAAATCAACAAACTCGACGCTTTTAACATTTTACGCATAACAGGCTCCTTTCCGTTTCGGCAAAATCTCTAGTTATATTTTACCATAGATTGTTTTTTTTTGTAAAGAAAAACCCACGATCTTTGCACAGGCATGGCAAAAATCGTAGGTTTGCTTAAAACAGGCCTTCCGGCAGGCAGATATCCTGCTTTGGCACCTTGTCCCAGGAAAAGTCTGGGATCAGGCTTTCCGGGGTGCGGGGAGCCGGTTCAGGTTGGAGACCATAGGCAAAGGCAAGCCTGCCCACAATCTCTTCCGCCGTATACTTTGCCCGCAGGTTTTCCAGGCTCTGGTCCCCGTCCCGTTTGGACAGGCGGCGGCCATCGGGGGCCAGCAGGAGCGGGCAATGGGCAAACTTTGGGGCGGGCAGGCCCAGCAGACGGTAAAGATAAAGCTGCCGGGCGGTGGAAGAGAGCAGGTCCGCGCCCCGTACCACCTCCGTCACGCCCATGCGGGCATCGTCCACCACCACAGCCAGCTGGTAGGCAAACACGCCATCGGCGCGGCGGAGGTAGAAATCCCCGCAGTCGCGGAGCAGGTTCTCGGTGTGGGGGCCCATACAGCCATCGGTGAAGGTGATGTCCTCATCGGGCACCATGAGACGGTAGGCCGGGGCCTTCTTTTTGCGCTTTTCGGCGATCTGCTCTGCCGTCAGCCCCCGGCAGGTGCCGGGATAGATCACATTGCCGTCGGAGGTGTGGGGTGCGCTGGCGGCATGGAGCTGGGCACGGGAGCAGAAACAGGGGTAAACAAGGCCCTGTGCTTCCAGTTTGTTATAGCTCTCGGTGTAGATGGCGGCGCACTCGCTCTGGTAATAGGGGCCGTTGGGGCCGCCGCTGCTGCCGCCCTCGTCCCAGACAAGGCCCAGCCAGCGCAGGTCCTCTTCCAGTGCGTCGGCATATTTGCGGGGGCAGCGCTCGGCATCCAGATCCTCAATGCGCAGAACGATGCGCCCGCCCTGACTTCTGGCGCTGAGCCAGGCCAGCAGGCTGCAGGCCAGATTGCCCAGATGCAGCCGCCCGCTGGGGCTGGGGGCAAAGCGCCCGGTCACAGCGCTCACAGGCCCAGCTTCCACTCGCCGTCCACGGGCTGGGAGATGGGCGTGTTATAGAACTCGGCCACGGCCTTTGCCATGTACTCGGCATCCTTGCAGCTGGCGGTTTCCATTGCGGAATGCATGGCCAGCTGTGCCAGACCGATATCCACCATGGGGATCAGGATCTGGTGGCCCAGCAGGTTGCCCAGCGTGGAGCCGCCGGGAACATCCGCGCGGTTTGCGGCCACCTGCACTGGCACACCGGCTTTTTTGCAGATCTCGGCAAAGGCAGCGCCGGTAAAGCCGCTGGTGGTGTAGGTCTGGCGGGCATTGTACTTCAGCAGCACACCGCCGCCCATGACCGCCACATTGGCGGGATCGCTCTTTTCGGGGTGGTTGGGGTGGGTGGCGTGGCCATTGTCGGCGCTCAGCAGCAGGCTGTTGGTGCAGGCACGGATGCTCTGCTCCCGGGTGACCCCCAGCTTTTCCTCAATGCGGGCCAGCACATTGGCCATCAGGGTGCCCTGTGCGCCCTGCCGGCTGGAGGAGCCCACCTCCTCGTTGTCGAACATGACCCACATATCGCCCCGGCCTTCCTCCTCGCCGCGGCCCTGCAGGAAGCCCCACAGGGTGGTGTAGGCGCATTCCAGGTCATCGATGCGGCCGGACATGAAGTATTCGCCCTTCAGGCCCACGCGCTCGGCCTTTTCGCGGGTGCAGAGCACCAGGTCAGCGTCCACGATGTCCTCAGCCTTGACCCCGGCCTCCTCAGCCAGAGCGTCCCGCAGGGTGGAGCCCGCCTCACCAAAGATGGGCTGCAGATCCACCTGAGGGTTGTACTTCATGCCATTGTTCAGGTCATGGTTGAAGTGGATGCAGAGGTTGGGGATGACAGCCAGCGCCCGGTCGGGGTGGACCAGCAGGCTCCGGATGCCGTTCTCCGTGCGGACCAGAATGCGGCCCGCCACGCTCAGGGGACGGTCCAGCCAGGTGGGCATGATCATACCGCCGTAGCCCTCGGTCTCCGCCTTGGCAAAGACCGTGTCCTTGCCGCCATCCAGCTGCTTGATGCGCCAGGTGGGAGAATCGCTGTGGCTGGCGGTGACATGCCAGCCGGTCAGTTCGCCCTTGGGCATCCGCCATGCCAGCACGGCAGAGCCGTTGCGGGTGGTGTAATATCTGCCGCCGGGCACCAGCTCCCAGGCTGCGCTCTCGGGGCAGTTCTGATAGCCGTTTTCCTCCAGGATCTTCACAGCCGCAGCCGTGGAGTGGAAGGCGCTGACACCGGCGTTCAGGAAATCGAAGAGACCTTCGACGGAAAAGGTGTTATTCTGCATTTTATGTTCTCCTTTATTTTCAGGTGATCCGCTGCTAAACCTCTCCGTCATTGCTTCGCAATGCCACTTGTCCGGGTTGCGGCTCCCAACATTCACTTCGTGCAAAGTATTGCACTTGTGCCTTGTTGGCCGCTGCCCCAACAACAACTCCCTTCATCCACCACTGGCGGCGGTTGTTGTTGCCTAATAGGAGAGGCAGGGGCCTTTCTTGGCTCCCCTGTTAGAGGAGCTGTCGCCGCAGGCGACTGAGAGGTTTCGCCACAATTATACCGTTTCTCTTATCAAAATGCAATCACACAGGGGCCATCTCGGCAAGCTGCTGTTCAAGCGCATGGCGGAGCTGGGCGGCGTGCAGGCCGCAGACTAGCTGGACCCGGGTGCCCTGCACCACAAGACCTTTATGGGGCAGGGAGAGCAGAGCCCCCATATCCAGCAGCGAGGCATCCCGCACCGTGAGCCGGAGGCGGGTGAAGCAGTTTCCCAGCTGGGCGATGTTCTCCGGCCCACCCAGCGCGGCGATGAACCGGCACACCTCCTGCGGGTCGGCGTACGGGGACTGGTCTGTGGAAAGGGCTGCTTCCCGGCCCGGGGTGGGCAGATCCTTTGCCTTGATGAGGACGCTGAACACGACAAAGTAGGTCAGGGTCTCCGCAAGGCCCAGCAGATAGAGCAGCGGCATGTTCTGCAGCTGCCCCCCGGCGCTCAGGTTGAACACCAGCGACCCCAGCAGGTTGGAGGTAAAGGCCCGGACATGCAGGACATGGAGCAGCACCATAAAGCCGCCCGTAATGACCGCATGGGCCACCCAGAGCAGGGGCGAAACGAAGCAGAACAGAAAATCAATGGGTTCGGTGATGGAGGCCACCGAGGCCGTGACCGCCAGCGGGATCATAGCGGCGGCGGTACGGGCACGGTTCTCTTTGCGGGCCGTGAAGATGAAGGCCGCTGCAATGCCCAGATAGCCAAAGGTCTTGGTGAAGCCGGTGTACATCCAGACGATGCCGTCCGAGAGGGGCAGGCCCATGGTGTACTCGGTCATGCAGACGGCGTAAGCACCTGTGTAGGTCACAGAGCCTACGGTCAGGCTGCCGCCCAGCGAAGAGAACTGGAAGGGCATATAGATGAGGTGGTGCAGGCCGGTGGGGATGAGCAGCCGTTCCAGAAAGCCGTAGAGGAACACACCCGCGTTCCCCGAAGCCGCGATCCAGCCCGTGAGGGCGCTGACCGTCCGCTGCAGCGGCGGGCAGACAAAGCAGAACCCCAGCCCCAGTGCCACCGCCAGCGCCGACAGCCACAAAAACGACCACCGCAGGCCCGAATAGAGCTGGGTGATCATGCCATAAAACTGCTTTTCGCAGGTGCGGTTGAAAAGCCACGCCGCCGCAAAGCCCAGCACGATGCCGCTTGCCACGCCGGTGTCCACCACCTGAATGCCCAGAATGGTGGTCTGGCCCGTGCCCGCAAGGCCGGTCATCCCGTTCGGCTGGGCAAGCAGTCCCAGCGCTTCCAGCGCGGTGTGGTTGGCTGTGAGGAACACCAGGTAGGCCATCAGCGCCAGCAGGGCGGCATCCTGCTTTTCGGTTTTGGCACGCACGGCAGCCACCCCAACGCAGAGAATGACGCTGAGGTTGTTGATGAGCACCATCATCCCATTGTAAAGCAGCTGACCCACCAGCTGCAGCGGAGCCCACTGCAGCACCGGCAGCGCCTGACACAAGGGCTTGCTGGTGAGCAGCGCCCCCAGCACCAGCAGCAGGCCCGCCGCCGAAAGATAAGACAGCGGCGACAGCAAGGACTGTGAAAAGCGTTCCAGCCGCCGCAGGAATTTCTGCATCCGTTTCTCCCCCTTTTCCCGGTTCTTCACCCGTTTCTCCCAGTTTGACCATGGCCGGATTATACGCGCCAGCGCAAAAAATGTCAATCCCGCCCGACTGAGAAAAAAACGACAAAAGTTTGTATAGTTTGCACAGCCGGGGTGAAAAATCGTCCTGCGCACGCCGATTGACAACAGCCCGGCAGAACAGTATACTAGAAATGTACCAGAGCAGTTTCTCCGGCAGATGGGCCGGAACACGATAAAAGGAGGCTTTCCTATGATTCGCAAGCGTATTCTTTCCCTGCTGGTCTGCGCCGCCCTGCTGTGCGGCGTGCTGGCAGGCTGCAGCACCTCTTCCGGCAGCACTGCCGCTTCCAGCTCTTCCGCTTCTGCAAGCGAGAGCATCCCCTCTTCCACCGTGACCGCCGACACTGGCAAGGTGGGCCCGCTGGACGCAGGCGAGAACTCCCTGTTCTCCCTCTCTGACCCGGACGATGCCTTTGCCCCCTGCCTCGGCTGGGGCCCCGGCGTGTCCGGCTGCTCGCTGAAATCCGTCATCGCGGCGGCTTCCCTGCTGAAATGGGCCGATGGCTGCAACATGAGCATCCAGCCGGTCAGCGACATCAAAGATGCCTATACCCAGTGGTTCGACAGCCTGAGCGCCGATGACCAGCAGAGCTTTGCCGATGCTTGGCCGCTCATCAAGGCCGATGCCGAGACCCTGCTGACCGACAAGGACAGCATGACCGGCCGCATCGAGGATGCCGGTCTGGATGCCAAAGAGCTGCCCGGCTGTTCTGAGGAAAACTGGAAAGCCCTGGCCGATGTCATTGACGTACTGGTCCCGGCTTCCAGCGAGTATTGATCGTTCCGTCTGCCCCTGAATGCAAGAGACATAAAAATAAGCCCGACGTTGTCGGGCTTATTTTTATGTTCAGATCTTCTTCAGGGTGTACTGGCGGGTGCCCATGCCGATCTTTTCGGCCTGCTCCAGCGTTGCCTTCCACTCGACATTGGGGTTGGAATCCTTGAAGTTGTCGTGGTGGCAGTTCCAGCCGGGCTTTGCAAG
>OLSX01001347.1_pt1 | contig 23409 bp, 15 predicted proteins | sample 1673141 | NCBI WGS metagenome assembly OLSX01 (sample SAMEA3136759, study PRJEB25190) | human gut metagenome | biome: human gut; feature: human-associated habitat; material: faeces | place: Austria | collected 2013
TGCTCATATCTGTCCGGATGTTCTAGTAGAGGATAAAACATTTTCCCATGTATGTGAGGAACTGGTGACTCATATGAAAGAAGAACTGGGTGACCGCCCATTCACATTCAAAGTATTTGCCAAACGAAGCGATAAAAAATATGAGATGAAAAGCCCGGATATCTGCATGCAGGCTGGTGAGTATATCATTGAAAATATGCCAAATGCGTCGGTTGATGTGCACCATCCGGAAATTAAAGTGTATATTGAAATCCGCAAACGTGCTTATGTGTATGTGACAAGTATCAAAGGACCCGGCGGTATGCCGGTTGGTACAAGTGACCGCTCAATGCTGCTTTTATCCGGAGGTATTGACAGTCCGGTTGCCGGCTATATGATGGCAAAACGTGGCGTGAAAATTGAAGCAGTTTATTTTCATGCACCGCCATATACAAGTGAGCGTGCCAAACAAAAGGTTGTAGATTTAGCGCGTCTTGTTTCCGAGTATGCGGGTAATATCAATCTCCATATTGTGAATTTTACAGATATTCAGCTGTATATTTATGATAAATGTCCGCACGATGAATTGACAATTATTATGCGCAGATACATGATGCGGATTGCAGAAAAAATTGCGAGAGAACGTCACTGCTTATCACTGATTACCGGTGAAAGTGTCGGACAGGTGGCGAGCCAGACAATGCAGAGTTTAGCGGCAACGGATGCGGTATGTAATATGCCTGTATTCCGTCCTGTAATTGCTTTTGATAAAAATGAAATTATTGAAATTGCGGAAAAGATTGATACTTTTGAGACGTCGATTCAGCCGTTTGAAGACTGCTGTACGATTTTTGTGGCAAAGCATCCGGTGACGAAACCGGACATTGCAAAAATGGAAGAGTCCGAGAAAAACTTAGCGAAAAAAATTGATGAAATGGTAAAGAAAGCGATTGAAGAACGTGAAGTAATCTGTGTGAAACCGGAATAAAATTTTGTGGGGCGGTGCGTCGTTTTGAGACAAAAAAGAAGCGGCCATCATGCCGCCCCATGCTAAGTAACAAACCCAATATTATATTTTTTATTTAACGATGAACTCGTCAAGTTTAGCAAGAATTTCATCAATGTCGTTCTCGCTGTGAATATTGAGGTCGATTGGTTTTGACAAATCCAAGCTGAAAATACCCATGATGGATTTTGCATCAATAACGTATCTTCCGGATACTAAGTCAAACTCTGCATCGTACTTTGTTACTTCGTTGACAAAAGCTTTTACTTTGTCGATTGAGTTTAAAGAAATTTTAACTGTTTTCATACTATATTACCTCCTTATTTTGTGTTAAGAGATTTTCCTCTCTTCACGTATTATATTAGTATGATTAACGAAGTATGTCAATATAAAAAATAAACGAGGTCTTTTCAAAAAAAAATTGTTTTTTGTGCAAAATGCTATGAAAGGAAAAGAAAAATGAAAGTTGCTTTTTTAACACTTGGCTGTAAAGTAAATTTTTATGAAACGGAGCAAATGATGGAACAGTTTCAGACTCTTGGTTTTGATGTGGTAGATTTTCAGGAAAAAGCGGATGTATATATTGTAAATACGTGTACGGTGACAAATATGGCTGACCGGAAATCCAGGCAGATGTTACACCGTGCGAAAAAGAAAAATCCGGATAGTTTAGTAGTGGCAGTTGGCTGCTATGTTGAGAGCGGAGAGGCAAAACTTGAAGAGGATTCGGCTGTTGATGCCTTTTTCTCAAACCGGGAAAAAGAGCATATGGCAGAGCGTTTTGTGGAACAATTTCATTTGACACCGAAAGAAACACAGACGATGGGAAGCCGCCATGTAGAGCATGAGAGAACAAGAGCGTATCTGAAAATTCAGGATGGATGCAACCAGTTTTGTACTTATTGTATGATTCCTTATGTCAGAGGCAAAGGCAAGTTAGTCAGCATGCCGGAAGATGAGGTTATTTCTCATGTAGAATCGTTGGCAAAGCAGGGCTATAAAGAGGTTGTTCTTACCGGGATTCATCTGTCTTCTTATGGGGTGGATTTTTCGGACGCATTAAATTTTGTCTCCCTTGAAGGTAAACCGCTTTTAGCTGTGATTTCAAAGGTGGCAGAAATCGAGGGTATTGAGAGAATCCGGCTTGGCTCACTCGAACCCAGAATTATTACGGAATCTTTTGCAAAAGAACTTTCGGCAATAAAAAAAGTGTGCCCGCATTTCCACTTATCCCTGCAGAGCGGATGTGATACGGTATTAAAGCGGATGAACCGGCATTATACAAGTGCAGAGTATAAGGAAAAAGTGGAAATTCTGCGAAAATATTTTGATTATCCGGCGATTACCACAGATGTTATAACGGGATTTCCGGGAGAAACCGAGGAAGAATTTTTGATTACAAGAAATTTTCTGAGGGAAATTGCTTTTTCCGATTTGCACATTTTCCCTTATTCGCCGCGCAGAGGAACAAAAGCTGCGGCAATGACAGATCAGGTTGACTCACAGGTGAAGAAACACAGAAGTGATTTACTGATTCAGGACACGAAGGAATATCAGAAAACTTATGCGGATGCCTTTCTTTCAAACCGGGAAAAAGTACTGTTTGAAGAAGTCGTTTCCCATGAAGGGAAAGAGTTTCTGATTGGACACAACGAACGTTATGTAAAGATTGGAGTTTTAGCATCCGAGGCAGCAGAAAAAGGGTATGGGGAAAATGAGATTCATGAGGTTTTTGTGGAGCATGTTTTGGCGTGAGGATTGATTTGCATTATACCTGAACGGAGGAATGAGTATGGAAAAAGAAATCTTAAAAGAACCACAGTTTACCGATGAAATTGTATCGATTATAAGAAGTGGTCTGCCGGATGAAGAAATTATTGAGAAATTACATGACTACCATGATAATGATATTGCAAGAAGTTTAGAAGCACTGACAAAAGAAGAAAGAATCCATTTATATAATATATTAGAGCCTGAATGGGTATCTGAAATTTTTACTTTTATTGAGGAACCGGAAGACTATATTGAGGAAATCGGGATTGATAAACTGGCGGCAGTTATCAATGAAATGGATTCTGATGACGCAGTTGATTTGCTGGAGGAAATTGATGAGAGTGTAAAGGAAAAACTGCGTCCGATTCTGCATGAGGATGTCAAGGCAGATATTCAGTTGATTCATTCGTATGATGAAGAGGAAATTGGTAGTCTTATGACGACCAATTATATCTGTATTAAAAAGACATTGAATATTCGCCAGGCTATGCGTGAGCTGATTGTACAGGCAGGTGAAAACGACAATATTTCAACGCTTTATGTTGTGGATGAGAATAATAAATTCAGTGGTGCGATTGATTTAAAGGATTTAATTATTGCCAGAGAAAATGATGATTTGGATGATCTCATTAGTTATTCATATCCGTATTTGTTAGACTGCGAAAAGATATCCGACTGCATTGAAAAAATCAAGGATTATGCTGAGGATTCGCTTCCGGTATTAAATGATAAAAAAGAAATTATTGGTATTTTGACGGCTCAGGATGTTATCGAGGCAGTTGATGATGAGATGGGTGAGGATTATGCGAAGTTAGCCGGTTTGACAGCAGAGGAAGACTTGCGTGAGACAACAAAGGAAAGTATGAAAAAAAGACTGCCATGGTTAATCATCCTGCTTCTACTGGGAATGGGCGTGTCAACCGTGGTTGGTTCATTTGAGGCCGTAGTGGCAGTAATTCCGATTGTGATTTGTTTCCAGTCCCTTATATTAGATATGGCGGGAAATGTCGGCACACAATCACTGGCGGTAACGATTCGCGTACTGATGGATGATGAATTGAATGCAAAAGCAAAACTTCGGCTTGTGCTGAAAGAAATGAAAGTTGGCTTCTGCAATGGGCTGCTTTTGGGCGGACTGGCATTTGTCTTTTTGGGACTGTATATTTTCGGCTTAAAGGGCTATGCCCTTCCGACGGCATTTTTGGTGTCCGGCTGTGTTGGCGTGTCACTGCTTTTAGCAATGGTAATTTCAAGTCTGGTAGGAACATTAGTGCCACTGTTTTTTGCAAAAATTAAAATTGATCCGGCAGTTGCATCCGGTCCATTGATTACTACGGTAAATGATTTGGTGGCTGTGGTCACGTATTATGGATTGGCATGGCTGTTCCTGATTCCCATAATGGGTTAAAAAAAGAAGTTCATTCGTATCGAGACGAGATAACGCTTTCACGTTATAGTCTCTCACGAATGAACTTCTTTTTTCTACTTTCTATGCTTCAAACTGGAACCAGTCAAAGTCAAATTTACTACCCGGCATAAAGATAAAGTTTACTTTTCCGTATCCGGTAAAGCCGCTAATTGGGAAAGTGACTTCTTTGTAATCATCACTCTGCGTAAATTCTGCCATGTGATTGATCTCTCTGCCGTCTTCTGCAAAGAAGCGGATGTGAATCGTGTTGACAGGAATTGGTGAGTGACCGCAGATTGTAATTTTTGATGGTCCTTCTTCACCAAAATCCATATGCTCAAATTCGAGTGTAACATTATTTCCGATGTCAGCAATTTGTTTTTCTAAAACGGTAAACATATCACCGGAAATCGTATTGTTTTCGATGGCGTATACTTTTCCGTAGGCTTTGCTTAATGTCTTGCAGTAAAAGCCCTGTAAGGAAAGTTTGATGCTTGGGTATACCACGATGGAAATGCTTTGTACACCGCGGATTCGCTCCGGCAGAGTGTAAACATTTTCCTGATAGTGGTTATACCAGCTCTTTGCCTGATACTTGTCTTTGACAAGGCATTTGCCGTCTTTTTCAGAGTCACCAAGCCAGATTTCAATTGGCAGCTCATCTTCAAACGAGAAAATCGGAATGTGAATCTCATCCGAGCCATATTCGCCAAAGTCCACATTTTCAAAGAGGAAGCGGGTGCGTTCCTCAGCGGTGATATAGACACCACCTTGAAAACTTAATTTAGCTTCGTTTGTGCAGTCCTTATAGTCGATGCCGTTTACCATTTTATATGGATTTAAAGTTGCCTCGCCGAGGCCTGTCACACAAAATTCCAACTCGGACATTACTTCCATCACATCGCGTCCGTTTTTACAGCTGCAACACAGGCGGAATTCACCATCGCCTAATGCGTGGATGGTTGCCTCGGTTCCGTTTGTCTCGATTTTCACACTATTGCTTTCGACACCATCAAGTGTAACCGCCTTAAATTCAATTTCCCGGTAGGTTGCATCCGCAGGAAGAATTTTTGCGGTAACGGTAGTTTCTGTCACATTTTCGTCGAAATGATTGGTGCCGTGGTTCGTTAATTCAATTTTGCGAACCGGAATTTCATCGGTTAAATCTTCTGCGGATTCTTTATTTTCCATGAAGCAGGAAATACCATCACGGACATCACAAGAAATGGCAGGAATCGAAAGGGCGGCAGCAGTAAGTCCTTTGGAAGTGACTTCGATATCAATGGTTCCCGGTGTGTCTTTGGCAGCGATAATTGCCAGAAGACGACCGCTGAATAAGCGGCGGCTCGTTCCTTTGTAGGAATCAAAGTCGGGGCTGTCACCGTTGTCCAGCCCGATTAAACGTCCGGCACCGCTGACGTGAACCTGAACACGGCTGCGGCTGTTTGCAACAAATGTATCGTTTTCATCGAGAGTGTTAATCTCGACAAATAAAAGATCTTCGCCATTTGCTAAAAGTTGTTCTTTGTTCGGCTTGCATACGATTTTTTTGGCATCGTCAAAAGATTTTTGTACGGTTTCTGCAATTACCGCATCGTTTTCATCGTAAGCAACTGCTTTTAGCTCACCCGGCTCATAGGCAATCTGCCAGTCGCAGGCTAAGTGAGTGCCCTTTTTGTGGTCAATCGTCTGTGCACCAAGAGATTTGCCGTTAAAGAATAATTCGACTTTTGGCGCATTGGAAAAGGCACGGACATCGATTTTCTGACCGATATTAAAATCCCAGTAAGGCAGGAGATGAACCATCGGATTTGTCTTATAATCCGTCCACTCAGCCATGTAATGATAGTAGCTGTCCTTTGGAAAACCGGCGGTGTCAACCTGACCGAAATACGAATTTTTTGTAAAATATGGTGTCGGCTCGCCGATATAATCAAAACCGCTCCAGATAAACTGACCAAAACAGTAATCACGGTCACGGTGGGCAGATACAACGACGTCTGTATTTTTAGCTCCCCAGTTTGTGGTACAGTTGCCAAGGGAAGAGCATTGTCCGTCATCGTAAGTTAATAAACGGTTTGTCAGTGGGAAATGGTAAATACCACGGCTTTGCAGAGTGGAAGAAGTTTCACTTCCGAAAATGCACCAGTCCGGATATTTTTCGTGGTGTTCATCATACAGATGTTCCATATAATTGTAACCGACCAAATCAACTTCAGCAGCACATTTCTGAGCTCCCTCACCGCCCATGATATTAGAACCCATGCCAATAACGGCATTGCCGTAGTAGTCAAGTTCTTTGACAGCATCCCGTAACATTTTTGTTACTTCTAATCCACGGTCAAAATTGATGTCGTGGATTTCGTTTCCGATGCCCCAGATAAAGACGGATGGGTGGTTTCTGTCTTGACGTACCCAGCTTGTCAAATCGGTTTTCCACCAGTCTTTAAAATAATTTCCGTAATCGTAATCGGTCTTGCAGTGTTCCCACATATCAAAACTTTCCGTGTACAAAAGAAGACCCATTTCATCACATAATTCCATCAGTTCCGGTGCCGGCATATTATGTGCACTGCGGATGGCATTAACACCCATTTTCTGCATAATTGTAAGCTGGCGTCTGACAGCCTCGCGGTTCATGGCAGCACCGAGTGCACCGAGTGTATGATGCTCACAGGAACCGTTGATTTTTACATTTCTGCCATTCAAAAAGAAACCTTTATCCGGGTCAAAGGCAATTGTCCGGAAACCAAAGCGTTCATCACTGGAATCAATGGCAGTTTCGTCTTTTATAATTTCACTATGTACGGTGTACAAATTCGGTGACTCAATATCCCAAAGAAGTGGGTTTTCAAAAGTCATTGTCTGTTTGTTTACGGTAAGGCCGCAAGGCACGGTAAGAGTTTCTTTACTTGTACCGGCCACTTCACCATCCGGTGCAAGTACTGTGTGGCAAAGAGTAACCTCGCAGGCAGAATCGATATCGTTTTGAATCTCGTAGTCGGCATGCAGAATGAAGGTATTTCCTTCTTTTTTTGCTGCCAGATAACCGCCATCTGTTGTGAAATGAACGGCAGGACGTCTTACAAGCCAGACGTTTCGGTAAATGCCGGAGCCCGGATACCAGCGGCTGTTTGGAAGTTCATAGGTGTTTTTTACCCAGATGGTATTCTCACCTTCTTTGACATAGGAAGTCAAATCAATTTCAAATTGGGAGTAGCCGTAAGGCCATGTGAAAATTTTCTCTCCATTCAGATAGATTTCATTATCCATATATACGCCTTCAAACAGTATGGAAAGTCGGTCTAAACCGAGTGCAGGCACCGTAAAAGTTTTTTTGTAGCAGCTGACTCCCTGAGCGTACAAATCTTTGCTGTCGTAAATCATCCAGTCATGCGGGATGTCAACCGGCTCCCAGTCCTTTGCATTGAAGAATGTATCAATGGTCGTTTCCAGTGGTTCTCTGTGGAAAAACCAGTCGTTGTTAAAAAGCTGTTTCATAAAGGTTATCCTCCTAAAAAGTCGTTTTGAATGTGGGTTAATTATCTATGTATAAGGATAGCAAAAAACTTTGACACAGGCAATGAATTTCTTTATACTTAAGATGTAGTTTTTTTGGAAAGGGAAAAAATATGCAGATTTGTAAAATTGTGCCGGAGAAACTAAGACCGGCATTGGAACTTATCTGGGAAGTCTTTGAAGAATTTGAGGTGCCGGATTATGAAGAAATGGGGATTCAGACTTTCCGCCATTTTATTGAGTATCATAATATGGTGGAAAAAGTCAATCAGGGCGAAATGAAATTTTATGGGTGTTATCTCAACCAGTATCTGATTGGTGTAATTGCCCTGCGCACAGGACAGCACATCAGTCTTTTGTTTGTGAGAGGGAAATTTCACCATCTGGGAGTGGCAACGAAACTTGTAGAGATAGTGGAAAATGAGGTGTTAGCACAGAATCCTAAAATTCGTGCGGTTACGGTAAATGCTTCACCATATGCCGTAGGATTTTATGAGAAAAGCGGTTTTGTCCCTTTGGATAAGGAACAAAAGGCAAATGGGATTCGTTTTACGCCGATGAGAAAAATGATTTGAATTGATTCTCAGCAAGGGGCATAGGTACAACTTTCACGTTCTATCAGCCGACAGGGAAGCTCAATTCGAACACATTCTTTGTGAGCCTTCTTTTGCTGGTCAAGCAGAAGAAGAAGTGCGAAGTGGGCAAGTTCTTGTTTTGGAATATCTATGGTGGTCAGCATCGGCGATGTTTTGGCAGACTTCCGAATGTTATCAATTGCGATAACAGAAGGAAGATAATTTTTTCTTCGGCACTTATTTAATGAGCGGAGTACACCAAGTGCTGTACAATCATTGGCACAGAAAATAGCGGTAGGAGGCTCCTCTTCTTTGAGGATGTCGTTCATGATGCGGGCTCCCTCTTCTTCCGTTTGACTGCTTGGGTGCACATGGCGATAATCAAAGGGAATGTGGTGTGTTAGTAATGTTTGATAATAGCCAACATAACGTGACTCATAAGTACAATCGCCGATATAGGCGATTTTTTTGTGACCTAGGGCAATAAGTCGTTCCACAGCCATCTTTGCAGCTGCCTCTCCGCTGCAGATTACTTCGTCATAGAAGTAGTTGCTTGGGTTTCGATCAATTCCGACAACATAGGCATATCTTTTTTTTAATGCAGGGATAAGTTCAGGTGAGCATTTTCCAAGAATAATGAGCCCTGTGTTTTCTTTCCGTGGAATAAAGGCGGGACAATGGTTTGTTTTTTCGTGAAGTAGATGTTCTGTGGTTTTGTAAGGGACAATACCTGGTGTTGAATTTGATTCGAGCTTCATAATATCAGCAGTGCTGAGAATATTACCAAGCAGGCATCGGTTTTTCTGTATTACATCCTGGAGAAATTGAAATAATTCATAAAAAAAAGGGTCTATATCTAGTGAATCAAAACGTGTAAGAAATAAATCAATGGTAAGGGAAGTGGCTAGTTGAGGTTTTCCTTTGCGAAGTTCACGAGCAGCTGAGTTAGGCAGATAATTAAGTCTGCCTGCAATTTCCCATATTCGTTTTGCAAGTTCCGGGTCATGACAGATGTGCTCTGGGTCATTAAGAACACGAGAAACAGTGGCTGGTGATGTATTAGCTAATTCAGCAATTTTTTTTATTGACATAGTGTCTCCTTTCCTTTTGAATAATTTGAAACCGTTTTCATATATAACGATTTGTTTCGTTGTAAATATATGGAATCATAGCCCAAAATCATGGCAAAAAAATAACGAAAACGATTTCAAATAAGGGAGTTTTTTGTCAAGATAAAAAAATATACACTATTTAATATAAAAAAACAAAAGGAGAGTGTGGAACATGAAAAGAATTAAAAAAATGATATTAGCTGGAATTGCGTTGTCGACACTTTTTGCAATTAGCGGATGCGGTACTAGTAAGGATGAGGTAAATTCAATTAAGGTGGGATATTTTAATAATGTGACGCATGCGCAGGCACTTTTGATGAAGTCAGAAAAAAGCATTGAGAATGCTTTTGGAAAGAATGTTAATGTAAAGTGGACGGCTTTTAATGCTGGACCGGCAGAGGTAGAAGCTTTGTTTGCTGGTGATATTGATATTGGCTATATTGGACCTGTACCTGCAATTAGTGCAAATGTTAAATCAAATGGTGATATAAAGATTCTATCTGGCGCTGCAAAGGGTGGAGCTGTTTTAATTCGGCGTGAGGGGGCAAAGATATCCAGTATCAAAGATCTTGCCGGAAAAACAGTTGCAATCCCACAGATTGGTAATACGCAGCATTTAAGTTTATTAAAACTTTTGGAGGACTCGGATTTGAAACCTGTTACGGAGGGGGGGAATGTGACTATTAGTGCTGTTGCCAATGCGGATGTTGCGAATGTGATGGCACGGGGAGACGTTGATGCTGCGCTGGTTCCGGAACCGTGGGGAGCAACACTTTTACAGCAGGGAGCCAAGATGGTTCTTGATTATGATGAGATTTATCTGAAAGGCCAATATGATGTTGCTGTTGTGGTAGTTCGTAAAGAGTTTATGGAAAATAACCCGGATATGGTTGAGAAATTTTTAAGGGAACACAAAACTGCAACTCAAAAGATTCATGAGAAACCACAACAAGTGCAAGGAAAGATAAATGACGAGTTGAAAAAAACAACGGGAAAGGCTCTTGCTGACAACATTATTTCGGAATCTTTCGAGCGTATTTTGTTTCAGACAGATTATAGCAAAGAAGCTATTTTGGGGCTTGCAAATATTAGTAAGAAACAAGGATTTATTAAAGAACTGCCAGATGATAATTTGTTATATGCCGTCGAAAAAGAGGGAGGGAAAAGGTAATGTCTTTTGTTTTTGAAAACGTGTCAAAACAATTTGTGAATCAGGATGAGTCGACGCTGCAACACATTAATTTGGAGATACAGACCGGGGAGTTTGTCTGCATCGTTGGAAAATCCGGATGTGGAAAAAGTACGTTGTTAAATCTTGCAGCTGGTCTTTTGACTCCATCTTCCGGAAGAATTCTGATGGATGGGAAGGAAGTAAATGGTCCGGGAGCAGAGAGAACCGTTATGTTTCAGGAACACGCTTTGTACCCGTGGCTTACAGTGAGAGAAAATGTAGAATTTGGCATGAAATTATCGGGAGTATCAAAAGAAACACGTTTGGAAAAATCGAATTACTTTTTGAAAATGGTACATCTTCATGGTTATGAAGATTATCGGATTCACGAGATTTCCGGTGGAATGCGCCAGCGCGTGGCTTTGGCGCGCGCACTTGTTATTGATTCTGAGATTCTTTTGATGGATGAACCTTTTTCTGCTTTGGATAAGCAGACTTCAAATTGTCTGCGTGAAGAATTGCAACGGATTTGGATAGAAACGAAAAAAACGATATTATTTATTACTCATAGTGCAGAAGAGGCAGTGTACTTGGCAGATCGAGTTGTGGTTTTGAAACCGGAAGGTGGAACGGTGTCAGATATTCTGCCTATTTCCTTGAATCGGCCACGTCATGTTTATGCTCCGGCGTTTGTTGAACAGAGGCATAAGATTCTTGATGCTGTGCAGGGAGTGTCAAATAGAAAAAAAGAGGAGATGTAATGATGGGAATGATATTATTTTTTTTGCTTTTACTTTTATTATGGCAGGGAACGTACTGGATAGGTGTTGATGTGTTTGACATTTTTAAATCCTATTCGGTGCCGTCTCCACTTGGTGTGGGCAAGTGTTTTTTTGAACTTATGCAGGATGGAAGTCTTTTGCAGGCAACATTAAATTCGCTGTTTCGTGGATTTATCGGTTATGCAATCGCTGTTCTTATTGGTGTGATGCTGGGGGTGTCTCTCTATCATTTTAAATATTTGCAAAAAAACATGAAGCCAATTATTCTCGGTATACAGACACTGCCCAGTGTATGCTGGGTGCCATTTTCGATACTTTGGTTTGGCCTTTCAACACAAGCAATTCTGTTTGTTGTTGTGATGGGGTCAGCATTTGGTATTGCAATTTCTGTCGATAATGCAATCAAGAATATTCCTACTATTTACACAAGGGCAGAACTTACAATGGGAGCGGGCAGACGCCAAATGTATCGTTATGTGTTGTTTCCGGCTTGTTTGCCAGAGATGATTGCAGGGCTTAAGCAGGGATGGTCTTTTGCGTGGCGTGCATTGATGGCCGGAGAGGTTATGACAACTTCAATTGGTCTTGGACAGACGCTTATTATGGGACGCGATCTTGCAGATATTAATCAGGTTATGCTTGTCATGATTGTCATTGTAGTGGTTGGAATTGTGATTGACAAATGTATTTTTTCTGTTATCGAAAGACATGTTCTTGTAAAGAGAGGATTGCAGAAATAGGATTGAATAGGTAGTGGTCTCTATGGTACAATGGAAAAAAAGTTACAGATTAGTTACATAAAGGAGACTATGACTATGAAGAAAAAAAGATTTTTTTCGTCAATTCTTTTGATTATGTTGATAATTATTTTTTTAGCCAGTGGGGGATATTTATTTCATTATTTCTGGATGGCGAAACAAACAGAAAACGAATTATCACAATTGCAGCAGATTAGGCAGGAGGCTTTTTCGGACACCGAAGAAGAAACAGAAGTGAAATCCGAAACCGGACGGTCGATTCAAAAGGGATACCGTAAGCTTTATAAGAAAAATTCAGATTTAATCGGCTGGGTAACGGTGAAAAATACAAAAATTGATTATCCGGTTATGCAGACGAAAAAAGATTCGGAATATTATTTACATCGCAATTTTGAGAAAAAATCCGATGTGAACGGACTACCGTTTTTAGATGCTAAGTGTGACATTGATGAGTTAAAAGGAAATTTGATGGTTTACGGTCATCACATGAAAAGCGGTTTGATGTTTGCGCATTTGGAGGATTTTGAAAAGGCAGATTTTTATAAAAAGCATAAAACGATTGAGTTTGATACGCTTTATGAGAAGCGGCAGTATGAGGTTGTAGCAGTATTTCGCTCGAAAGTGTATAAAGAAAATGAGGATGTGTTTAAGTATTACCGGTATGTAGGAAAACTGTCAAAAAAACAGTATGAAACCTATGTGAAAAATTGTAAGAAATTATCAATTTACAAAGATGGGGCAACGCCGGCTTACGGAGAGCAGCTTCTGACTTTGGTAACTTGTGCTTATCATACGGAAAACGGGCGGTTTGTAGTTGTGGCTAGAAAGAAGGAGAATGTATGACAAAGGAAATGTGGCAGTTAGCCAGAATGCATGAACTCAAAGACTTTGGAGAAAGACTTTCGCATTATGAAAATGATGAAATGCTCATTGATGAGGTGGATGAGGGATTCTGTAATATGATGGGTTATACGCAGTCGGAACTTATGATACGCAGCTGTGGTAAAGTGGGAGATTTGATTTATCCACCGGATTATGAGGAAATTCGTTATCAGATTCGAAAAAATCTGAAACAGAGCGGCAGTTACACGTGCCGTTACCGCATGAGAAAGAAAGACGGTTCACTTATCTGGGTGTGGGAAAACGGACGCTATGAAAAAGATGATACCGGAAGAAAAAATATCCGTTCTTTAGTCGTTGATGTTTCACGCGAAGAAAAAACGATGAGGGAAAGAGACACGACCTATGATAACATTCCGGGTGGTGTGATGACCGTTCTTGTTACCGATACGAATTTCTACATTATGGAGGCAAATCACCAGTATTTTACAATGGTGGGGACAACGAGGGAACAGTATCTTGGCAGTTCCGGTATTTATACGTATCCTCAGGATTTACCGGGGCTTCGCAGCCACATCATTGAGCAGGCAAGAAAACAGGAACCGCTTGATTACGATTTTCGTACCAGGCATCCTCGTTATCAGGATACAAGATGGTACCGGATGGTCGGCAGATATTATCAGGAAAGCGAAGAGGGATGCGAGTATTTATGTACGCTTTTGGATGTCACGGAACAGAAACGTACGATGTACCGCTTAGAGCGGGAAAAAGAGCGTTATATGATTGCTTCGGGGATTAATGCCCACTTTCTGTTTGAATACGATGTAAAGGAAAAACAGATGCAGTTTTATGAAGATTCCGAACATATGACATTTTCTTTATGCGTGGAAAAACAGTGTAAGGGAACGCTGAATGAAATTATGTATGATTCCGGTCTTTTGTACCCGGAGGATAAGGGTGTTTTTGACTTTTTATATACGGATGAAATTTCGGCATCCTCACAGATTCGTTTTTTAACAAAGGAGAATTCTACCGGCAAAGAGAGTTATCAGTGGTATGAATTTGCAGTCACGAAAGTATTGGAAAAGGGTCAGGTTGTTCGCCTGGTTGGCAGTATGAAAAATATTGAGGAACAGAAAAAACAGGAGGAAGAGCGGCTCGAATTACAGAATATTTATCAAAAACAGGCAGATAAAATTTATGAAATCGTAATCAAAGTTTCTCTGCGTGACCACACAATGAAGGGATATTTTACCGGAGAGGAAGCTTTTGAAGACATTTACCCGTTTACCATGTTTGAAGATTTTGTGGAAAAAACGGCAACTCATTACGTGCACCCGGAGGATAAGGCGCGTTTTTATACGGTATTTGATTTGGATAACATGAAAGACGTGCTGGAGTCAAGTTCGATTGAGGAAGTTTTATTTTTCCGCATTAATAAACCGGGCGGGGATTATCGATACAAATGTTTCCGCTACAGCTATCTGGGAAGTGACACGGATACAATTATTGTTGAAGCACAGGATATGCATGAATTGAGACTGATTCAGTTAAAAGAGGAAGAATCAAACCGCAGATTGATGGCGACAGCGTTAAAAGAAGCAAAGGATATGGTGGAGATGAGAAGAAATTTTCTGGCTATTTTAACAAGAGAAGTAATGGCGCCGGTTCAATATGTAAGCGCGGAACTTTATAAGCAGGAGAATCTGCAAGAGCGAATTGGAGAAATCCGGACGGCCGCTGAGTATGTACTCGAAGTTATTGAGAGTATGTCAGAATACGAAATAATTGAACAGGGGAAAATGGTGATTGAAAACAATTCTTTCTCTCTGGCAAAACTTGTAAATGGAGTGGTTACTGACTGGAAAGAGAGAATGAACCGGGCAAAACTAACGCTAGAGGCAAACTTTGATTTGGATGGAGAACTGTGTTTTGGAGATCAAAAGCGTATTCTCGAAATTTTTAACCACATTCTTGGAAACTGCCTGCTAAATTCAGAGGAATCTTCTACTGTGCGTGTATTCGGAACAGTGGAAAAAAGAGGGGACGACCAGTTTTTATTATCTGTTATGTTTGAGGACTGGGGACTGCCAATTGATGAGTCTTCATTTGGCAGAAACTATCTTTTGGATCATGTAAACACCAGAATGGACTGGAAGCGAAAAGAGGGTATTTACTGTACAACATTCTCATTGGTGGTTGCCAGACGCTTATCGGAATTTCTCGGTGGAAGATTGGAATTAAGCCGTCGAGGAGGAAATGTGAATGTGATGAAATTGGAACTTCCGTTAAAGAAGAGCTGGAAAGATAAGATTACGCAGTTAGAGCTAAAACCGGAACTTTTCCCAAATGATGTATCATTGAAAGGCTATAAAATTCTGGTTATTGAGTCGCAGAATGAGGAATCTGATATGATGGGGGTACGGTTTCGTGTCTGTGGAGCACAGGTGGATGTTGCTTATTCTGCAAAAGAAGGGTTGGAATTATGGGAGAGTTATGTGGCAGAGCCATTTGATGTTGTTGTGGTGGATGGATATTCATTAGCAATTGATTATGAAGATTTTGCACTGGAATTTCGCAGCCGTGAACGGGCAAAAAAAGTTCCTTTGTTTGTATTGGTGGATGAAATTCACCAAAAAAGCATTGAATCCAGTATACAAATAGGAATCAATGCTTTTTTGGAGAAACCACTACAGATGAAGCGCTTTTTACAACTTTTAGAATCTTTTTACCGCTGACTTAGGTTACCATACTTTTCCTTACGTTTTCGCTTGTTTTGATAGAGTAAATCGTCGCTGGCTTTCATGTACTGCTCTCGCGATATGGAAAGTGACGGGTCGGAGATGGTATATCCGAAACTGGCGTTGACGCAGTATGGAAGGCTGCTGTCAGCGTTAAAATCTTTTAAGTACTGTAAGAAGTTTTCGGTATACTGTTTTGCCTTCTCTTCGCTGTAGTCATAACCGAATACAGCGAATTCATCGCCACCGATGCGGGCACAGATTTCACACCCGGAGCAGGCTTGACGCATTGCATCGGCAATTGTCTGAAGTGCTAAATCTCCATGAGAATGTCCATAAACATCGTTAATGTATTTCAGGTTATCCATGTCGATACTCAGTGTCATCGTCTTTATGTTGTGTTTCTTTGCTTCTGCAAATTCTTCTTCCGAGAACTGCTCAAAACCGCGGCGGTTATATAATTTTGTAAGAAAATCTTCGTGGTAGAGCATATTTAATTTTTCCAATAGTGCCTGATTTTTTGCACGAATTCGCGAGTTTTCCAATGTATTTCCGATAAGGGAAAGCCAGGAGTGAAATAATGTATCTTGTGCTTCCTCACCGTTTGAGGTTGCTGCTACATAGCCAAAATTATACTCCAAATAATGAATCGGGAAGAAAAATACTGCCATTGGTTCCTCGCGGATAGCTTCCGGCGGCAGTAATTTTTTCGTCTCAAAACTTGAGGTGGCAATTGGATTTAAATCTCTTAAACTGTAAATCGAATGGGAGCGTTTTGCAAAACCGGGTGCTTTTTTCTTTACCTGTGGATAGGCACCATTGCCGTGGATGCCAAGACACAGGTAGAAATCGCGGGTAATGCCGGGGGCATCCTCTAATCGGAGATAATCACCGATATCCTCTGCGGATGTTATATTTTCCAGCGAAATGGAAACGAATGTATTATGCGCATTTTGGTTAATCAGCTGTTCCATTAATTCCACTTCATACATACGGGAAAGACTTAAATCTTTCATCGTGGAGGATTCACAGCCGCAGGAGTTGCGGATGATGATTTTTGTAGGAACAAACGTGCAGGCAGGAGCTTCTTTCCCATTTAATAAGGTATCAATCGTTTCCATTGCTTTTTTTGCCATATCAGAGACTGAGACATAACAGGTGGTTAGCGGTGGTACATTTGCACGCGCATCCCGTACATCATCAAAACCTGAAATGGCGATATCCTGTGGCACTGAATAACCCTGTAATGTAAGTTCTTTACAAAGAGAGAGTGCCATGTAGTCGTTGGCGCAGACAATTGCCTGAGGGCGGTTTGTTAAATTCATAAAGTGGTTTGCTGCATCAGCGGCACAATTTTTCCAAAAGTCACCTTCGAAAATGTATTCTTCCGGACAGTCAAGTCCTAACTCAGCCATTGCCTCTTTATATTTTTCTAAGCGGAAAATTGCATCCGGATGGTTGTATGGTCCGGACATAAAGGCAATGCGGTCAAAGTGATGAACATCATGAAAGTGGCGTACAAAAGCAGGAATTGCATCTGTGTCTTCTGCTAATATGTTGTAACAGCCATTTACCTTTTTGCGTATGCTGATAATGGGTGCCTGACAGCGTTCTGTGACAAGTTTCCACAGTTCCTCGACAGCTTCATTGCTGTTAAATGTGTCATGGCAGACAATTAGGGCGTCGAGCTGTTCATACGGAATCAGATGGAGAATGTTATATTCACCTGCTGCATTTTTTGTATCGCTGCCGTAGATGGTAAAAGCAGAGAAAGTAAGCAGATTGTAGCCGCGCTTAGAAGCGGTTTTTGATAACGTATGTACCAACTGCTGCTGATAGTAGCCGGTTATATCAAATAAAATAATACCGATGGTTTTTCGTCCGTTTAACATAAGTCCTCCAATCTACGCTGTTTGTTTTAATTCATCCGAATAAAGGTAATGAATGAGTTGTTTGACATAATTTTTTCCTTCATCGGTTGCGTTCGTAATTACATAAAGAACAGGTTCTTCTGTAATTGGTGTTCTGCCGGTGAAAAGTGTCCGGTATTTTTTACAGTCTTTCAAAGAAATACCAATTACTTTATCAGCCTCATTTTTTTTGGTGACAAAATAAGGTTTTAAGGCCTTTTTTTCGTTCTCACTTAAAAAATTATTGAGATTCATAATAAATCCATTTTTTAAGTAAATATTTTCTACATCTTCATAAGAAGCAATCATGCAGTCTAATGAATTTGCCACTAGACGGCTGCTGATTTCCGATAAATCGCTGCCCGTGTCGGCTCCCATCTCTCTGGCAACATCCGAGCGGGTATAATACATATAAAAAGAAGCGCGGTTCTTTTTATAATCCATCTTCATAGAGTCGGTAAATCGGTCACTGAATTCTGTCAGGGTGCTGTCGGTAATCGACTCATTCAGAATCGCACACCGCATATAAATATGAGACTTGTTGATAAAATCAACCCATACGATGTAAAAAACAACACCGGCTACAGCAAGTATAACGAGCAGTTTGGGAAGATAATAAGTTCTGAAAAAGTCCCGTTTTTGTTTTCCTGTCATATTCTTTATACGTTCTTTGTCCGATAAATCATCCTGTCTTTTCTGGTAAATGGATGCCTCTTCGGTCAAAGATGTCTTTTTTCCTTTGGTATTTAAAGCCATTTATAATCAGCCTTTCTTATTTTGATAGACATAATCAATTATAGCACAGAAATGTGTGCAAGAAAAGGATTGTTGTTTAATTATTGAAAAAAGTTGCATTTTTACGAATGGTATTTGTTGGAAATGCACAAAATGTAAAAAAGGTATTGACATTTAGAAAACCGCGTTTTATAATTGCAGACATAAATGACGAAGGCGTCAGAAACGAGAATTTGTTTCTGGCGCTTTTTCTATTGCAGGGGAATACGTCATGAAAGAAAAGGAGGAATTAGTATGGATGTAATGAAAGCAGTTGAATCGCTTCAGAGCGATTTGTGGGGCGTATGGTTCTTGATTGGCGCCGCACTGGTATTCTGGATGCAGGCAGGTTTTGCTATGGTAGAGGGTGGTTTTACCAGAGCCAAAAATGCCGGTAACATCATTATGAAAAACCTCATGGATTTCTGTATCGGAACTGTGATGTTTATGTTGATTGGTTTTTCACTGTTACTGGGTGAAGATTATCTTGGATTTATTGGTAAACCGGGATTTGACTTGTTTACGAACTTTGCAAATTTCAATTTTTCAACGTTTGTATTTAACCTTGTGTTCTGTGCAACAACGGCAACAATCGTTTCCGGAGCAATGGCAGAGAGAACTAAGTTCTTGTCCTATTGTGTATACTCAGCAGTGATTTCAGCATTGATTTATCCGATTGAAGCCCACTGGATTTGGGGCGGCGGCTGGTTGGCAAATCTTGGATTCCATGATTATGCCGGTTCTTGTGCTATTCATATGGTAGGTGGTATCTGTGCTTTAATTGGTGCCGCATTCTTAGGACCTCGTATTGGTAAGTTTAAGAAAGATAAGAGCGGTAAAGTGATAAAGGTAAATGCGATTCCTGGTCATAACTTAACAATTGGTGCACTTGGTGTATTCATCTTATGGCTTGGCTGGTATGGATTTAACGGTGCTGCTGCAACAGATTTGAAAACGCTTGGTTCAATTTTCCTGACAACAACAGTCGCACCTGCTGTGGCAACCGTTGTATGTATGATTTTTACATGGATTAAATATGGCAAACCGGATGTTTCGATGTGTTTGAATGCATCTCTTGCAGGCTTGGTAGCAATCACAGCTCCTTGTGATGTAACCGATGCACTCGGTGCAGCTATTATCGGTGCGGTGGCCGGTGTACTGGTTGTCTTTGGTGTATGGCTTTGTGACCATGTGCTTCGTGTGGATGACCCGGTTGGTGCGGTAGCCGTACATATGATGAATGGTATCTGGGGAACTTTCGCAGTTGGTTTGTTTGCTACTTCATCCGCACCGGGATTTAAAATAGCGGGAATTAAAGAAGGTTTGTTCTACGGTGGTGGATTTAACCAGTTAGGACTTCAGATTTTAGGTATTCTTACGGTTGGTGCATGGGCTGTTGTATTGATTACACTTACATTCCTTGCAATCCGTGCAACCATTGGTCTTCGTGTAAAACCGGAGGAAGAAATCGAAGGTCTGGATGCAACCGAACATGGTTTGCCAAGTGCTTACGCAGACTTTATGCCGGCTGGTAACCGCTTCTATGCTGCATCACCGGCAGGAGCAAAGACAACGATGGGCGATGTTCCGATGGAAGCCGCTGTACCGGTAGCAGAGGTTCCTGCTCCGACTCTCAAGAAGAAGAAAGAGGTAGCCGAAGGTGCAGTGAAGATGAGCAAGATTTCCATTATCTGCCGTCAGAGCAAGTTCGAAGATTTGAAGGAAGCACTGAATGCGATTGGCGTCAGCGGTATTACCGTAACCTCTGTATTAGGCTGTGGTACTCAGAAAGGTACAGCAGAGTATTATCGTGGTGTACCGGTTGAATTTACGTTGCTGCCGAAGACGAAAGTTGAGGTTGTCGTAAGTGCCGTGCCGGTAGAAAAAGTTGTAGATGCTGCTAAAGAGGCACTCTACACCGGTCACATTGGCGATGGTAAAATCTTCGTATACAATGTCGAAGAAGTTGTCAAAGTCAGAACCGGTGAGAGCGGGTTTGATGCTTTACAGGACGATTAATAAAAGTAAAACGATTACACTCCTAAATGATTAAAATGATACAGATAACGTCTCACCTTCTTGCAGGGTGAGGCGTTTTTCTTTGTCTTTGTAAGAAAGCATGATGGAGGTATCAGACCCTGCGTGCAGGGTGACATCGGAAAGGACTCCTTTGCTCCAGCGGATGTCATAGCGGATATTTTCCCTGCCACAGATTCCTTCTACAAAACCATTCTGCCATGCACTTGGAAGTGCAGGAAGAAAAATCGTCTTATCTTTTCTTGACTGCAAGAGCATTTCTGCGATGGCAGCAATTGAGCCGAAATTACCATCAATTTGAAATGGTGGATGCGTGTCAAACAGATTTGGTAAAGTTGAGTTGGAAAAGAGGAGTAAAAGCTGTTTATAAGCATTTTCTCCATCCCATAATCTGGCATACATATTCATAATCCACGCACGGCTCCAGCCGGTGTGTCCGCCGCCTTTACTGAGACGCCTCTGCAACGTAATTTTGGCAGCATCACATAAATCCGGTGTGTTATCCGGCGTAATCTGGAAAGCCGGATGAAGTGCCCACAAATGTGAGATGTGGCGGTGCCCCGGTTCTGCTTCATCATAATCTTTCATCCATTCCATAATCTGACCGTGTTTTCCAATTTTTATTTTTGGTAGTTTTTTTGCCGTTTCTTTTGCTCTTTGGCAAAAATCGATATCGGTTTCTTGTAACAATGTGGAGGACTTTTCAAAATGGTCAAATAATTCGTGGAGAATTTCATTGTCCATCGTAACGCCGTAAGACAAGCGTCCTTGTGTGCCATCTTTCATGATATAAGTGTTTTCCGGTGACACAGAAGGGCAGGTTACCAATTCGCCATTAACTTCGATGAGAAAATCCATAAAAAAGGCAACACATTCTCGTAAAAATGGGTACATTTCTTTGAGAAAATCAAGGTCTTTTGTGTAACTGTAATAGTTCCAGATATGGGTAGCAAGCCATGCACCACCCATAACCCAGTAAGTAGCAGGAATGTAGATGTCCTGCGGTGCTGTATCACCCCATAAATCCGTGTTGTGATGGGCAACAAAACCACGGCAGTCATACATTTCTTTAGCGGTCTGTTTTCCGTTTTCCAACATGCGCAGCATATGTGTAAAAAGCGGTTTTTCGCAGTCGGCTAACCGGCAGGATAATGCCGGCCAGTAATTCATTTCTGTGTTGATATTAATGGTAAATTTGCTTCCCCACGGTGCACTTAAAGAATCATTCCAGATGCCCTGGAGATTTGCCGGAAGACAGTCGCCGCGGCTGGAACTAATTAACAGATATCTGCCAAAATCAAAGTACGTGTTAATGAGTCCGTTATCCGGGTGTTCCTTATCAATACGTGCAAGTCTTTCATCTGTTGGAAGGGCATCGAGAGATGAATCATAAGGAAGTGATAAATGCATGCGGTCAAAATATGAGCGGTATTCTTTGACATGTTTTTCTTTCAATTTCTCATATGGAATGAAAGCTGCTTTTTTTAATGATTCTTTTACTGCTTCTTCCGGATTTTTGTGACGGAATGTAGTTGCCGCTGTCAGTAATACGGTAATGGAAGAGGAGTGTTCGGCTAACAAATGTTCGCCCATGCCTGTTTGTGCGCCGTCCGAAATGACAAAGCGCATACCGGCACAAAAAGATTCATCCCCGCCGCCGAGTCTGCCGGAAATTAACAGCGTGTCGTCTGTGTGGGTGGTTGCCTCATAAAAAGAGCCACGCTGTAAGGAGGCAGCCAAAGAAAGCCCATCCGGATTAGTACTCGTAAAATGGGCAGCAATGCAGTTTGTGTCGAAGTCGGCAAAAGTCTCAATTTCATAGGAAAAGCCAGTGTCTGCATCCGTGACTTTTGAGGTATGTATGGCGGTTGATAAATCGAGTGTCCGCTTAAAATCTTTTGTTTTTTTTCGTACACCGCAGAAATCAAAATAAACATCGCCCAGTGTCTGGTAACTGTGCTGGCTCTGTGGCGTGCCGGACAGGGCATATTTACAGAGATTTTCAGCCTCTGAAATTTTTCCATTTAAAATTAATTCGCGGATTTTTTCTAGATTTTTTCTGGCATCCGCATTATTGCGGTTTCGTTTTGTCCCAAACCAGACAGAATCTTCATTAAGCTGAAAATGTTCTTCATGTTCCTCTCCAAAAATCATGGCTCCCAGTTTTCCGTTTCCAATCGGAAGTGCTTTGTTCCAGTCACCGCCTGACGGTGTATAGTAAAATAGCTGGCTCATCATATTGCTCCTTTTTCCTTTTTTGTAACATTATACAATTGTCAAACGAATTTTTCTAGTGTATGATTAAAATAAAAAACAAAAGCAGAATATAGCTGCCGTTCTTCTGCTGTGCTTGGTGAAAAATATTATAAGATTGCGGAGATAAACTTCATGCAAAAAAACTCTTGCGAATTGAGGTTATATATATTACAATATTAGTAATTGGGTATGATTATAGAAAGGATGTGGCGGCATGCAGGAATTGAATAATACGCAATACTTTAAGGTTGAGGCGGAGAAAGATTTGGATGTCCGTGATGTGATTGCGGCAGTTTATTCTGCATTGACGGAAAAAGGCTACAATCCGGTTAATCAGATTGTTGGGTATCTGATGTCGGGAGACCCGACTTATATTACCAGTCACAAAAATGCCCGCAGCCTCATCATGAAGGTGGAACGGGACGAACTGGTGGAAGAACTGCTCACGGAGTATATCAGGACAAAACACTGGAAATAATTACAGTTATCAGGAGGACCCACATGCGTATCATGGGTTTGGATTTCGGCTCACGTACCGTGGGCGTGGCGATCAGTGACAGTCTGCTTTTAACAGCGCAGGGTGTGGAGATCATACGCCGCAAAGAAGAAAATAAATTACGACAGACATTGGCCCGGATCGAGGAATTGAAGGATCAGCAGGAGGACCTGGAGGCAAAGGTGGCCGAATACGGCCCCCGGCTGGCAGAGGCCACGATTTCCGGCAACTCCGCCGCCCTGGGAGTTATCCAGACAGAACTTGCAAACCTG
>OLSX01001348.1_pt1 | contig 23409 bp, 19 predicted proteins | sample 1673141 | NCBI WGS metagenome assembly OLSX01 (sample SAMEA3136759, study PRJEB25190) | human gut metagenome | biome: human gut; feature: human-associated habitat; material: faeces | place: Austria | collected 2013
TTTTCTCCGTTCCGGTAGAAAGAGTAACAGAGTTAGTGAATATCAATCCGGTGTCGAAGAAATCCTTAGGCTCGAATCCGGTACGTGAAGCCTCGTTCAACAATGGTCCCCAGCTTAAAGTGGTGGTACCACCTGTCTTGCCTCGGCTGCCTGTCCCATAGCGATTCTGGAACTGAGGAAGTACGAATGGTTTAGAGAACTCAGTATTACTGTTGACAGATACTTGTAGTTTTCCCACTTGTCCTCGTTTTGTAGTGATAACGATGGCCCCATTGGCTGCATTGCTACCATAGAGAGCGGCTGCAGCGGCACCTGTCAGTACGGATATGCTTTCTATATCATCCGGGTTCAGGTCTGCAATGCTTTCGGACTTACCACGAGAATCAAATTCCGTTCCACCTCCACCGCCAAAATTGAACATAGGAATACCATCGATAACGTATAGTGCATTGCTGCTCTGTTCGATAGACTTTGTACCGCGCATCACGACTTTACTTGCTCCACCCACACCGGAGGAACTACTATTGATATTGACACCGGCTACTTTTCCGTTCAGACTGTTGATGAAATTAGCATCCTTGATACCAGAAATTGCATCAGCCTTCACCTGCTGCACATTGTAGCTCAGTGCCTTTTGTTCGCGTTTGATACCGAGAGCGGTGACTACTACTTCGCTCAGTTGTTTAGTGTCACTCACTAATCTTATTTCGTAGATATTTTTATCTGTTATTTTCACAGTTTGAGGTGTATATCCCACGTAAGTGAAGCTTAATGTGCTGCCTTGAGGAGCCATTATATTGAAATTACCATCGATATCGGTGATTGCGCCTATGGAGCTTCCTTCTACTTTAATGTTCACTCCGATCAGTGGCTCATTATTTTCGTCGATTACTATTCCACTAACTTTCTTTGCAGGAATTCCTTTAGGCTTGTTGTCAGGAATAATCATGATATACTTATCTTTGAACTGATAAGTAAATCCACTTCCCCGGAGAATTTGTGCAAGGGCATTCTCCAATGCCACAGCTTTCAGGTCAAGATTTAAAACAGGCTTGTTTCTTAGTTGCGAATCATTGTATCCGACAGAATAATCGGATTGTTTTTCTACTTCCTTAAGTGCCTCGATGATAGATATATTTTTCTTCTGAATCGTGATCTTGGCACTATTTTGTGCAAAGGAGGGTGTTTGCATCATCAACAAACAGAAAAAAAGTAAAAAACTTCTTCCCTTTGCGGTTTGATCTACTATAAATTCATAAATTTGTAGCATTTTCTTAGTATTAGGTTATTAACTAAATTATTTCACGGTAATTGAGTAGAGTAAGACTCTAGTATTGAGAATTTTGATTTCATATCCGGGATAGAGTTAGGGCTCCGTTCCGGATACTTTTTTACATGGGCTTTTAAAAGGTTAAAAAGGTTATTGAATATTGTTTTTTACTGTTTCGTTTTTCCGGGGATACTTATTACTTAGAGATTAAGTAACAGTGATCTCCTTTTATCTTATAGTCCATTTGACCTACTACACTCACTATTATATCCATTACCTCAGAGAGTGGTGCCTGGTCTTTGAATCGGAAACTATACTTGTCTTCTTTCAGATTCTTGAGCTGGTATTCGAATGTATAAGGATATTTACGTTCGAGTACTGTAATTATATCTTTGACGGACATTTCTCTGAATACAAGTTCTCCGCGTTGCCAGGCTGTAACCTCCTTCATGTCGGGATTGTCCAGACAATGGCGACGGGTGTCTTTATTGTAAGCCAGCTGCTCATTCGGTTTTAGAATCACCTGCGATTTTAAATCATTGTACTCTACCAATACACTTCCTGAAATCAATGTGGCTGCCAACACCGGATTTTCCGGATAAGCTGAAACATTGAACTCCGTACCCAATGCTGTCACCTGAAAATCATTGGATTTGACGATGAACGGATGTTTTTTATCCGGTTTAACTTTAAAGTTAGCTTCACCGATCAAAAATACACTACGATCTTTCCCGGTAAAGTTTTGCGGATATAAAAGTGTACTTTGTGAGTTCAGCTGTACCTGAGTTCCATCGGGTAGAGTGAGAGTCCTTATTTCAGCAGTAGGAATATATTGTTGAATAAGGTTCGCTTCTGTATCTTTACCGATGGTAGAAAGGTAAACGGAAGAAGCCGCTACTATAAATAAAACCGCCGCAACAGCCTGCCATATATGAATCGGTCGGATTGTTCTTTTTCGTGGTACGGAAGGAATTCCAGCGTTCTTTTTCAAAAGTTCATAGGACTCTTGCATATCGGCTGCGGTTCCTCGCTTATGAGCATCATCCCACAATTTTTGCAGTGCTTCATCTTTTTCAACGGTATGCTCTTCGTCTACCAGCCACTTGTAGAAATCTTGCTGAGTAGATTCCGGATAGTCGTTTCCGGTGAATAATGTTATTATTTTCTGAAAGTAATTCTTCATATTGAGGTATTAATGTTGTAACTGTTATATTAATACTTCAATTAACTAAGGCAGCTTACTTAAGGGAGTAGCAGAAAAAATGCAAAAAAGATGATTTTTTTTATTTCAAGCAGGGTTAAATAGATGTGATGTTCCACTGTTCGTTTCGAAATATTTAGTTTCTCGGCTATTTCAAGATTGCTCATATGCTTGAAACGACTCATTTCGAAAATCATTCTGCGTTGTTCCGGGAGACGTTCGAGAACTAATTTGATGATTAGTTGAGCCTCTTTATAATAGATGGGGTTGAGTGTATCTTCTGATTGGAAAAGTTCGTCGATGAGAGTTTTTTCTATAATTTTCTCCTGATAAGCCAATTCTACTTTTTTGTGTTTGATAAAATTGAGAGTTGTACTTTTAGTAAGAGTATAGATATAAGGAGTCGGATTAGGAACTTCTGCCCATAATTCAGGCTTAGTCCATAGTTTGGTGAAAACATCTTGGGTAATATCCTTCGCGTCTTCTTCGGATTTAAGCAGCATTAGGGCGAAATATTTCACTACTGAATAATACTTCGTGAATATTGTTTCGAATTGTTGCGCTAAAAGTCTTTCGTCTTGGTCTGGGGTCATCGGGTTAACAGATTATTAAAATCGAAAGACAAATGTAAACAAATTAAATTAAGATACGAAGAAAAAAGGAATAGTTTATAAAAAAAGAAAAAAGATAGTGACACTATCCGGTCGGGATGGTGTCACTATATGAGTGGGATGGTGACACCATCGTAGCAGGATAGTGTCACCATCTTAAAGTCCTTTTTCTACCAGTTTCTTTTCACGGTTCGATAGCCATAACCGATGATTACAAGGAAACAAATGAACGGCAAAATGAATGAAACATTGACAGCCGGCATAGAGCCAATTTCTTTCATATCAATGATACTTGCCTGTAACGGAGGTAGTACCGAGCCTCCCAGGATTGCCATAATAAGACCTGCCGCTCCAAATTTGGCATCGTCTCCCATACCTTTCAGGGCAATTCCGTATATAGTGGGGAACATCAGTGACATGCATGCGGAAACGGCTACCAGACAGTACAGTCCGAAGATATTCTGCAGGAAGATAGTTCCCAATGTAAAGATACCTCCGAAGATGGCAAGGATCATCAGTAATTTTCCGGCATTAAGATAACGCAGGATAAAGGTACAGATAAATCGGCTGATACAGAAGATAACCATTGCTATGATGTTGTACTGCTGTGACAGTACTTCTGCACTTTTTTCGTCCATACCATATTCCGGTGACATAAACAGGCGGGTTCCGTATTGAATGATGAATGTCCAGCACATAATCTGTACACCTACATAGAAGAACTGGGCAATCACTCCTTCGCGATAACGTGTCAGGGTAAAGATACGTTTTAGTGTCGGGAAAAAGTCTATTTTGTGATTCTGATCTCCGTTCTTTGGCATTTTGACGAATCGTATCAGTAGCAACATGGCCAGAATAACTATTCCGATAGTGAGATAGGGAGCAATCAAGACGGCAAGGTCACTTTCTTTGATAGCCTGAAATTCGCTTTCATTGAGTAAGGCACGTTCGTCGGTTCCCATCGGGTGGAGTTTTGCCTGAATAAATTGCATGGCTACAAACATACCGAGTAATGATCCCATTGGGTTGAAAGACTGGGCCAGATTCAGACGCCTTGTGGCAGTTTCTTCCGTTCCCATAGAAAGAATGTATGGATTGCAACTGGTTTCCAGAAAGGAAAGTCCACAGGTCAGAATAAAGTAAGCGATCAGAAACGGATAATATTCTCCCGTCATTTTGGCGGGAAAGAACAAGAAGGCTCCGAAAGCATATAGCCCAAGTCCCAGTAATACGCCGGCTTTATAAGAATATTTACGGATGAACATGGCAGCAGGAAAAGCCATGGCAAAGTATCCGCCGTAGAAAGCTACCTGAACCAGTGCTCCATCGGTTGCACTCATCCTGAAAATTTTGGAGAATGCTTTTACCATCGGATTGGTAATGTCATTCGCAAATCCCCATAGTGCAAAGCAGGATGTAATAAGTATAAATGGAATAAGATAGCTGACGCCGTCTTTTGAGATGATAGACTGCTTGGTGTGTTTCATGGTTATTTTTGTTATTTTAGGTATTATATAGATGGAACATTCTCTCCATTGGTTTCCATTTCTCAGCCGAACTCATTCCCGGAGCAGCCTGCTGGAAGATAGACATGTATTCTTCCCATTCCTGTTGTCGGGGGAGGGTGTTCAGGTGTGTCATAGCTGTGTCCCAGTCAAAGTCTGCAGGAGTTTCGACGATCATAAACAGACGGGTGCCCAGAATGTAGATTTCCATCTCAAGGATACCTACTTCGCGGATTCCCGCAAGGATTTCGGGCCATGCTTCTGCCTGACTATGTCTTTTCCGGTACTCGGCAATTAGTTCCGGAGAATCCCGTAAATCAAGAGTCTGGCAATATCGCTTGACAGGGACGTTGTAGGTTTTTACTTGATAACCAGTTTGAGGTGTTTCCATATATTTCTTATTTTTCAGGGTAATATACTTGCGGTGTAACGCTGCGGCTTACAATTTCTCTGATTTCCCGGAGACTGGATATTTCTCCTTTGGCCATTGCCTGAGTCAGAATGTTGCCCATAGCAGTAGCTTCTATAGGTCCTGCATAAACAGGGATACCGAGTGCGTTGGCTGTGAGTTGGTTGAGCAGTTTATTTTGTGATCCTCCTCCGATGATGTTTAGCCGGTGAATCGGGGAGGGGAGACAACGGTTAAGTTGTTCTACTGCTTCCCGATATTTGAAGGCTAGTGACTGGAGTACACATTTTACCGTTTCTGCCTTGTTTTGGGGAACTTCCAGGGAATGAGCCCGACAGTAATTCAAAAGAGCTGTTTCCATATTTTCAGGGTTCATGAAGGCTGCATCGTCTACAGGAATAATGGTGTCGATTTCTGCTTCGGCGGCTTGCGGGAGAATCGTATCATAATTTTGTTCTTCTCCACACATTTTCCATTCGCTCATCAGACGCTGCAGAATCCATAGCCCGGTAATGTTTTGCAGGAATCGGATATGTCCGCCTACCCCTCCTTCATTGGTAAACTGAGCGAGTCTTGCTTCTTCCGTTAATATGGGTTCATCCACTTCGACTCCCAGCAATGACCATGTGCCGGAGCTAAGAAAGGCTACTTGTCCTTCCATTGCGGGGACGGCAGCAACGGCACTGGCAGTGTCATGTGAGCCAACTGCAATAATATCGACGGAGCCTAATCCGGTTTCACGGGCTATATCTTCTTTTAGTGTTCCTCTGATGGTTCCCGGTAGAATAATTTCTCCGAATAAATGTTCGGGGAGTCCCAAAGCACGAATAGTGTCCATCGACCAGTTTCGTTGGCGTGCGTCGAGCAATTCGGAGGTGGAGGCTATGCAATATTCATTATTAGCCACTCCTGTCAGGTAATAACTGAAAAGATCAGGCATGAACAGCAGTTGGTGGGCAACTTCCAATTGTACATCTTGACTCTGTTGCATGCTGTAGAGTTGGAATAGTGTATTGATGGGCATTACTTGTATTCCTGTGCAGGCGTAGTGCTTTTGTATATCCAGTATTTGGAATGCTTTAGCGGGCATTCCGTCTGTCCGGGCATCCCGATAGCAGACAGGGTTGCCCAGCAAATTTCCTTTTTTGTCAATCAGGCCGAAGTCTACTCCCCAAGTATCGATACCGATTCCTTTGACACGGTATCCTTTCTGTGCAGCGAGTTTCAATCCGGTTTTCATATCCTCGAACAGGGCCGGAAAATCCCAGTAAACATGATTTCCGAGTTTGACTTGCCGGTTGGTAAAGCGGTGGACTTCTTCTAATTCCAGTTTTCCCTGAAGAAGGGAGCCGGCGATAACACGTCCGCTGCCTCCTCCAAAGTCTACTGCTAAATATGTGTTTCTTGTGGTATCTTCCATGGTATTCCCGGATACTTATTTGGTTTTCTTTCCTAATACGTATATTTCCAGGTCTTCTATTTCTTCCGGTGTCAGTACGGAGTAATCGCCGCCGGACTGAACTATGATGCGGCAGGCCATTTCAAAGAAAGTAGCCCGTTCGTACACTTGGTCAAAGTCTTTTCCGCATACTACTTGTCCATGATTGGTCAGCAGGACGGAATTATGATTCAGCATAGCCTCTACTACCGCTTTCGCCAATTCAGGAGATCCCGGTCGATAGTAAGGAATTACAGGGATTTCAGAGCCTACATGACAGGGGATCTCTGCTGTTACATTAAAATTCGTCGGTTTGTTTTTCATGCAGGAAATGGCAGTAGCATATTCCGACTGAAAATGGAGTACTACATTTACATCCGGTCGTTCGCGAAGGACGCCGAGGTGAAAAGTACTTTCCATAGACGGCTTTACACCATTAGCAGGCATACCGCTGGCAATATTGCAGATAGATACTTTTTCTTTGGCAAGGGTAGGGACCCATGAACCTGTACCCGAAATCAGTGCTTCTTCTCCGATTCTCCAGGAAAGATTTCCGCTGCTGCAGAGCATTAATTTTGCATCTCCGTAGCGGTGTGCCTGTGCAAGAAACTGTTCGATGTGTTCGTTAGTTATCATAGTGTTTTTATTTAAGCCGTATAGGGTGGAAGCTTGTTTTTCAGGCAGCTTCCACTTCTATGCGGCAAAGTTAAATTTTTAATTTATATAGGACGAAGGTTTCTTGTTTATTTGTAGATAGGTCCGTAAGTTGTGCAGGCTCTGTAGTCTGCTCCTTCTTTATCCATGCCGAATGCGTTCCATGCAGCCGGGCGGAAAATTTCGTTCTCATCTACATTGTGCATGCAAACAGGGATGCGAAGCATAGAGGCAAGGGTAATCAGGTCTTGTCCGATGTGACCGTAGCTGATAGCGCCATGATTAGCTCCCCAGTTGTTCATTACAGAATATACATCTTTGAAAGCAGCTTTGTCGCACAGACGGGGAACGAACCAGGTAGTAGGCCATGTCGGGTCAGTACGCATATTCAGCTTCTGGTGGATTTCCAGATCGATTTCAACGGTCCATCCTTCTGCGATTTGCAGGACAGGACCTAAGCCTTTAATCAGGTTCAGGCGCATCATAGTGACAGGCATTCCACCTTTTGAAAGGAAGTTGGATGAGAAGCCGCCGCCACGGAAGTAGTCGCGGTCCGCCGGATACCATGTCGTTGCTTTGAGGCAGTTTTCTACATCTGCATCTGTCAGGTTCCATGGTTCTTTCATGACAGGATTTCCTTCTGCGTCTAATGACTGGCCGGAACCGTCGAGGGTTGTTGCTCCCGAGTTGATCAAGTGGATGATACCGTTTGCAGCTAAGCCGGTCAACTCTTTACCGGTTACACGTTTTACGGCTTCGGGACTCCAATAAGTACGTACATCGGAGAATATTTGTGCACGGTTGGTCAGTAAATGTCCGAATAGCATGGCCACACCGTTGCAGGCATCGTTTTCGGTAGCTACTACAAATGCTTCGCGGATGCCGTTCCAGTCGAAAGAGGTGTTGAGCAATGCTTCCGGATAGTCACCGTTAGGATAGAAGTCTGTCCATTGGCGTTGTCCCTGGAAGCCGGCAGCGATGGCATTGTGTCCCAGAGCTTCTTCCTTGAATCCCATTTCTTTCAGTTTCGGGTTTCCGGTCATCAGGTCGCGCATGATAATCATCATCTTCACAACAAATTCCCAGTCTGCATCCTTTTGTTCACGGTTTTTACGTTTTTCCGGACGGTTCTTGAAGTCCTCACCTTCGTTTACTTTACAGTACTTTTCAGTCCATGCCATTGCTTTGGCGTATTCTTCGTGGTCATAAATACCTTCTTCCATGCGGCGGATGATTTCTGTCAGGTCTATTGACTCATTGCGCATTCCCAGATATTCCTGGAAGAAATCAGGATTAACGATAGAGCCGGCGATGCCCATAGAGACGCTGCCCATTGAAAGGTAAGACTTACCTCTCATAGTGGCTACTGCCTGTGCTGCACGTGCAAAACGAAGAATTTTTTCTGCTACGTCTTCCGGAATTGTGTTATCGTCGAGGTCTTGTACATCACGTCCGTAGATACCGAATGCAGGAAGTCCTTTTTGCGCGTGTCCCGCCAATACGGCTGCAAGGTATACAGCTCCCGGACGTTCGGTTCCGTTGAAGCCCCATACTGCTTTCGGGTAATGTGGATTCATATCCATTGTTTCCGCACCATAGCACCAGCAGGAAGTGACAGTAATAGTAGACCCTACACCTTCTCTTTCAAACTTTTCCGCACAAGCAGCGCTTTCGGCTACACGACCGATGGTGCTGTCGGCAATTACACATTCCACAGGAGTGCCGTCACCGTTTTTCAGGTTATTGCCGATTAACTCAGCTACTGCTTTGGCAAGGTTCATTGTCTTTTCTTCAAGACTTTCGCGAACGCCGCCCTGGCGACCGTCGATAGTGGGACGAATCCCGATTTTCGGATACTTTTTCATGGTTTCTTAATTTTTTTATTTAGTGGTTAATATCTGTGCTGAGCTGTGCTGGTTATGTGGCAAAAAAAATCATAGGGAGTTTCGGAGTCTTACTTCTGTAGGCAGGTATTTTTGTATCGGTACATTGTTCAGAACAAAATTTGCCGCCTCATTTCCCATCATTTCCCAATCAATGCTCAATGAAGTGATTCCTTCGTCAATCACTTCGTAAGAAGGAATATCATTGTATGCCAGCAGACCGAAATCTTTTCCGCATTTCAGTCCTTCCAGTCTTCCTTGTTTTACAACTTTCACTACATCCTGTTGTTTAATGGCTATATAGGCCACTCCTTTACGTACGGTCAGGTTATCAATATCTTCCTGTATTTCACATAAAAATCCTTGTTCCTCGCAGAAACGGGTAAAATACTCTTTACTGCTCTGAGGATGTTTCAGGTTTTTAGAGAATAACAGAACAAGTTGAGGATAATGCCGCAATCTTTCCTTCAGCATAAGTAATGCCTGATAGAAAGCTTCATCAAAGTCCTGGCAAATATAAGAGTACTTTTCTTTCTCGAATTTGCCGAAGTCAAGGAGCAGTAATCTTGTAGGATGGATTTTATTGAGAACTGTACTGAATTTCTCGTTATCGAAATTCATCACTATGTATTTATTGTATTTTCCTATAGATTCGCGGATAATGGTATTGAAAAGCCGTTCATTGTATTGATGAAACAGCAAGTCTACCTTGTAATTAATAGGCAGATGTTTAACGAAACTATTGTATAGGGCTTCTTTGAAAGGAGTATATTGGTCAAGCAGGAGCAGGATGTTGGTTACCTGACTGGTTACATAATATCCTTTTCCCGGAGTAGAGTCGATCAATCCGCGTTCGCGAAGATCGAGAAAGGCTTTGAAGACCGTATCACGGGATACTCCGTATTGTGCACTTAACTGATTGATGGAAGGCAAAGAATCTCCTTCACGAAATTCTTTCATGGAAATAGCCTGACTAAGTGTGTCCGCCAATTGCGTAACCTTACTGGACTGTTGACCAAATGTTTTCTTTTTACCAGTTCGTCTCATACTGTTATAAGATAAATGACTGTGCTGAGCTATGCTGCTGCAAAGAAAGGAAATTAATTCATAAGTCGAGAACTAATTTTATATGTTCTATAGCAGGAAATAAAAAAAATCCCCTTCGGCGAACCGAAGAGGATTTATAGCTTTTTCCAAATTTCTTGTTAGGAACCTGCCGAAATTTATTCAGCAGCAGCTTCTGTTGCAGGAGCTTCTTCAGCCGGAGTCTCAGTTGCTTCTTCTGCAGGTGCTTCAGCAGCAGCTTTTTCAGCAGCTTCAGCAGCTTTCTTTTCAGCGAGTGCTTTTGCTTTCACTTCGTTGATTTTCTTTTCTGCTTCCAGACGTGCTTTAGCTTCAGCTTTCTTAGCTTCGTCTTGTTTAGCTTTCAAAGTAGCCAAACCTGACTGTTTGTTGTTTTTCCAAGCTTCGAATTTAGCTTCTGCTTCTGCTTCTCCGAATGCGCCTTTTGCAACACCGCCCAAAAGATGTTTCTTCATGTAAACACCTTCACGAGAAAGGATATTACGTACAGTGTCACTTGGCTGTGCACCTTTCAGTACCCATGCCAATGCAGCGTCGAAATTCAAATCTACTGTAGCAGGATTGGTGTTAGGGTTGTAAGTACCAATCTTCTCAATAAATTTACCATCACGTGGTGCTCTGCTGTCTGCAATTACAATTGAATAAACCGCGTAACTTTTACGTCCGTGTCTCTGCAATCTGATTCTAGTTGCCATTTTTAATAATTGTTTTTAATTAATGATTTGAATTATGCTACTAACTCGTAATAGCGGGTGCAAAGATACAGTTTTTCTTTTGATTGACAAATATTTCCTTTCTTTTTCTTACGAATACCTCCTCGGATATCGGAACAGGATGGCGAGCAAGGCACAGGCTCCCATGGTGAACGGGTAATAGAGATTACCGATGATACTGATAGGAGAGATGTTGGCTAATCCTGCGGCAATCAGCATTTGTGCTCCGTAGGGTATAATACCTTGTATCAGACAGGAGAAAGTATCAAGGATGCTGGCGGTCTTTCTACGGTCGAGGTGGAATTTCTGTGCGATATCCTTGGCAATAGGTCCTGTTGTGATGATGGCAATTGTATTGTTGGCGGTACATAGATTAGCGATGCTGACCAGAGCGGCAATGCTCAGTTCCGCACCACGTTTTCCGTTGACGTGGCGGGTCAGCTTTTTGATGATAAAATCGATACCGCCATTATAACGGATCGTTTCGAGCATACCACCTGCCAGCAAGGTGATAATAATCAATTCTCCCATACCTGTGATACCCGTTCCCATTGCTCCAAACCAATCGAATACATCAAAATTTCCGGTAACTATACCGATGATACCGCTTGTCAGGATACCTATGATTAATACCAGCATCACGTTCATTCCGGCAATGGCTGTTCCCAGTACTATAATATAAGGTATCACTTTGACCCATTCGATCGTTTGTACTTGTGTGGGTGCAGTGATGGATAACCCTTGGAAAATATAGATTCCCAGCACGATAATTGCTGCCGGAACCACAATCATGGAATTGACCCGAAACTTATCGCGCATCACACATTCCTGTGTTTTGGTAGAGGCGATGGTCGTGTCGGATATAAATGACAGGTTATCTCCGAAGAAAGAACCTCCGACAACGACTGCTACCATGAATGGAAGGGCTATTTCAGTCTTTTCGGCCAGACCTACAGCAACAGGGGTAAGGGCTACAATCGTGCCTACACTCGTGCCGATGGATAATGAGATGAAACAGGCGGCTATGAATATACCCGCCAATAGTAAATTGTCAGGGAGGATGTGCAGTGTCAGATTGACGGTTGCATCAATGGCGCCCATCTGCTTGGCGCTTTGTGCAAAAGCTCCGGCAAGAATGAAAATCCATATCATCAGGAGGATATTCTTGTTGGCGGCTCCTACTGAGAACTGGTAAATTCGCTGTTCGAGCTTCAATCCCCGTGTGATGGCAATTGCGTAGCAGGAAGAGACGAGGAAAGCAACGGTGATAGGTACTTTATAAAAGTCATTAACAAGAATGGAAGTAACCAGGTAGAGGCAAAGAAATACGAGTAACGGACTCAGTGCCCACCAGCTACCATGACGTTCTTTATGTATTTTTTCTTCTGTCATAAATTGATATTATGGTATATATTCGAACTGCAAAGATAGTAAGGAAACACATAAGTAGGATAAAAGGCTCAATTTTTCATCTTTTCTTTTTCCGTTTGGGCTCTTTCTTTTTCCGCTTCAGAAATTAAATTCCTTCTCTTTTTTCCTCTTTCCGTTACTTTCGTGCCGTTGACAACGTAACTAATGTAGAATAGAATGACAACGACTAAATTTTCATTATGTGTTTTTTGTCTCTGCCTGCTCACGTCGTGTGGTAAAGGAGAGAAGAAAACGAACGAGCCTGTACGGGTAAAAGTGGCGGAAGCGGCAATTCATGTTCCTTCTGCAGAGCGTGAATTTTCATTCATTTCCAAGCCGTTCAAGGAGACTGAACTCTCTTTTCGGGTGGGCGGACCGATTGACCGTTTTGAAGTGTATGCAGGTAACTTCTATCACCGGGGAGATATTATAGCTGAAATTGATTCTCGTGATTTTCGTATTCGTAAGGAACGTGCCGAAGCTATTTATCATCAGGCAAAGGCGGAATTCGAGCGAATCAAAGTGCTGTATGAGAAAGATAACTTATCTGCCAGTGCCTATGAAAAAGCGCATGCAGACTATACTTCTGCCAGAACAGCTTATGAAACAGCCGTCAATGAACTCGAAGATACACGGCTGATCGCCCCTTTTGACGGATATATAGGGGAAGTATATATTGAAAAATATCAGGATGTGAAAGCAACTCAGTCTGTCGTCTCTTTTATCGATATCACTCAGTTGAAGATAGAAGCGTATGTGACTCAGGAAATCGCATTTCAAGCGAAGGAGATCAAGGAAGTAGGAATTCGTTTTGATGTTCGTCCCGAAGTCGTATATCCGGCAAAAGTGATAGAGATTTCGAAGAGTACGACGCGCAATAACCTTTCTTTCCTTATGACGGCATTGTTGCCCAATAAACAAGGGGAATGGCCTGCCGGTATCTCAGGGAAAATGTTGCTGGATCTTCCTTCCTTGTCATCTGTCCCCATGGTGACTGTTCCGCAAACGGCTCTTAATCATCGTCCCACTGAAGGAGATTATGTCTGGATGGTGGATCATGCGACAGGGAAAGTGTGGAAGAAAAAAGTCGTTTTAGGTGAATTACTTCCGAATGGAAGAGTGGAAGTGAAGGGTGGACTGCAGGCAGGAGATCAGGTAGCTGTGAGTAAATTACGTTTTCTTTCGGACGGGATGCCTGTGGATATCATTTCTCAGAAAGAAAACAAACCGGTTACTGCTCAAAAGTAAATAGAAGATGAAATTGGTGAAATATTTCTTGCAGAAGAAGTCGGTGACTATTCTGCTGCTGGTATTAGTGTTGGGAGGAGGATTGTTTTCTTATGTCAAAATGGGAAAACTGGAAGATGCCCCGTTTACTATCAAGCAAGCATTGGTGATGACTCCTTATCCGGGTGCTTCTCCTTCCGAAGTGCAGTCTCAGGTGACGGATGTATTGGAGGAATCGATACAGTCATTAGGAGAGTTGTACTATCTGAAGACTGAGAATCGGGCAGGATTATCTAAAATAACTGTTTATGTGAAGAAGGAAATCCGGGCAGACGAGATGCAGCAATTGTGGGATAAACTTCGTCGGAAAGTCAATGATGTGCAGTCGAAACTTCCTGCAGGAGCAGGTCCTTCCGTGGTAAATGATGATTTTGGGGATGTGCTGGGTGTTTTCTATGGTCTGACGGGGGAAGGATATTCTTACCGGGAACTGGAAAATCAGGCGAAGCTTATCAAGAATGAGCTGCTCAGAGTGAAAGATGTGGCAAAAGTCGAGATTTACGGCGTACAGTCTCCAACGATTGATGTTATTCTTAATCCCTCCGTTATGGCACGGAGCGGAATTACGACTGCGGATATTTCGCGTGCTTTCGATGCGCAGAATAGAGTGGTGGATGCCGGAGGAATTGATGCCGGGGTAAACAGGATACGGATTGAGTCTACCGGAAATTTTTATTCTCTGGATGATATTCGGAATATGACTATCGTATCACGTACAGGTGAACATTTCCGGTTGGCTGATATTGCGGAGGTTCAGGAGAGCTATCAGACACCTCCAAGCAATAAAATGCGGATTAACGGTCAGCCTGCTGTGGGGATTGCTATTTCTACAATTCCTACAGGGAACGTGGTCGATATGGCGGAGGCGGTGAAACTGGTGATTGACCGTTTTACAGAAACAATGTCCGAAGGGTTTGAGTTGCAGACGATTTATGACCAGGGTTATGAATCGGCGGTAGCCAATCAAGGATTTATCCTGAATCTGATCATATCTGTTGTGACAGTAGTAGCTATTCTGTTGTTCTTCATAGGGTTCAAGAATGGCATTCTGATTGGCAGCGGATTGGTGTTTTCTATTTTTGCTACGTTGATTGTGATGTTTTCGCAAGGAATTGCATTGCAGCGTATGTCACTTGCCGCCATTATCATTGCCATGGGAATGCTGGTAGATAACGCTATTGTGGTTTCTGATTCGGCCTTGGTCAATATGCAGCGGGGGATGCGTAAACGGGTAGCTATATTACGCGCTTGTTCTTCGACCTCATTGCCCCTGTTGGCGGCAACAGTGATTGCGATTCTGACCTTCTTGCCTATTTATTATTCGCCGCATATTACCGGCGAGTTATTGTCATCCTTAGTTGTAGTTATCGGCGTTTCGCTGATGTTCAGTTGGGTCTTTGCGCTGACACAGACTCCGTTCTTTATACAGGAGTTTGTCCGTCGGCCGAGACCCGACGAACTTAAGGCGGCTCTTTTTGCAGGCAAGTATTATGATAAATTCCGTTCTGCATTAAGATGGGTGATTCGTCACCGGTATGCGACGATTGGATGTATGGTCGTTATGCTGGTGTTGTCGGCATGGAGTTTCAAGTTTATTCCGAAGGTCTTTGTCCCTGCTTTGGATAAGCAGTATTTTACATTGGATATGTGGCTGCCCGAAGGGACACGGATTGAAGAAACAGATAAGATGGTGATGGATATGGCGGCGTATATCCGTGGACAGGAAGAAACGGAAATGGTCTCGACTTATGTAGGGCGCACTCCGCCGCGTTATTATCTGTCAAACGTCTCCTTTGGGCCTCAATCCAACTATGCACAGATTCTGGTGAAATGCAAGACTTCGAAACTTTCCCGTCAGTTGCATGCCCGTTTGCAGGATTCTATTTCGTTGAAGTATCCGGAGCCGTTGATTAAAGTAAATAAATTCGAGTTGAGTCCATTGACGGAGGCGGTGATTGAAGCCCGTTTTCTCGGGCCGGACCCTGCCGTACTCGATTCGCTGGTGGGACAGGCTGTTGAGGTGATGAGGCGAAATCCCAAGGTTGCGGATGCCCGGAATGAATGGGGAAATATGTCGATGATAATTCGTCCGGTGTATGATCCGATGAAAGCCGGAGCATTGGGGATTACAAAAGCTTCGATGATGGAGTCGGTGAAGTCAATTAATGATGGTTTGCCTGTCGGTGTCTATCGGGATAATGAAAAGAAAGTTCCCGTTCTTTTGAAATCGGGTAATGTGGATATAACGGACGCTAATTCTTTAGGAGACTTCTCCATATGGAATGGAGAAAGGTCGGCTCCGCTTTCGCAGGTAACGGAGCGGGTAGAGACGACATGGGAATTTCCACAGGTGAGAACCTATAACCGTCAGTTGTCAATGGCTGCAATGTGCGGCGTGAAACCGGGGCATACGATGGCGGAAGTACACGGAGAAATCCGGAAAGAAATAGAGAATATCCGACTTCCCGAAGGATATACTTTCTTTTGGGATGCCCAGTATAAGGATCAGGGGGAGGCGATGCAGGCTATTGCCAAATATTTCCCGCTGGCATTTCTTGCATTGGTTGTTATTTTAGTTTGTCTGTTCGGTAATTTCCGTGACCCGGTTATTATTCTTTGTGTCCTGCCTTTGTCTTTGATAGGCATTGCGGTGGGGATGCTTTTGACTGGTTTCGATTTTGGGTTCTTCCCGATAGCCGGCTGGTTGGGGTTGCTTGGGATGATAATTAAAAATGTGATTGTACTGATTGATGAAATAAATGTGCAGCACCGGACCGGAATTGATCTGTATACATCTATTGTTGAGGCTACGGTTTCCCGAACTCGTCCGGTATTGATGGCAGCTACTACTACCATCCTCGGTATGGTTCCGTTATTGTTCGATGTTGCTTTCGGCGGAATGGCTGCTACTATTATTTTCGGACTGACGTTTGCTACGGGACTGACCTTGTTTGTCACCCCTGCATTATATTCAATGTTTTATAAAGTAAAAGGAAAATAAAGATGAAAATAAGAATATATAGCTTGTTGTTTTGCGGCTTTGCTCTGGGACCTTTATCTGCTTTTGCCCAACAGAGTCCTCTGCTTGAGAAATACCGGACGATGGCACTGGATTACAATCACGACTTGAAGGCGGCAGAAAAGAACATAGCCGCCAGTGTGGAAGTGGAAAAATCAGCCCGGGCAGATTTGAAACCGAAACTTTCCGGAGCAGCTAATTTTCAGTATACAGAGAATCCGCTGGAACTGACTTTGGACGTCCCTTCTTTGGGATTATCGAGAACTGTAGAAGGGAGGCAGCTAAACTATGGCGGCTCTCTGTCTATCGTGCAACCGATCTATACGGGCGGACGCGTGCTGGAATCCATTCGCATGGCACAGCATCAGCAATCATTGGCTGCCAATCAGGCAAGGGCTTTGAATGACGCCGTTTGTTATCAGACGGATATTCAATATTGGAGTGCCGTAGCCCGGCAGGAGATTGTGTCTGTTGCCGAAGATTTTCGTAACTCTATAGCAGCTTTGGTTCAGACAATCAAAGAAAGGGTGGAGGTAGGGCTTGTTGATCCGCAAGATTTACTGATGGCGGAAGTAAAGTTGAATGAGGCGGAATATCAGTTGCTTCAGGCACAAAGTAATTTTGAAACAGGGCGCATGGCATTGAATTCTATGATTGGCGTTCAGCTGGAACATCATACGGAGCTGGATTCGCAGATACCGATGGTGGTGGTCGAAGATTCTACGTGGCTGTCTGCCGGCATGACACGTCCTGAGATCCAAATAGCTTATGACCGGATTCGTATGGCCGAGAGTACAAAGAAGTTGAATGATTCGCAGTTCAAACCTCAGTTTTATGTGGGTATAGACGGAAGTTACTCTTCTCCCGGATATAATTTCAAGAAAGATCTGGACCCCAATTATGCTGTTTATGCTAAAGTCTCCGTACCCATTTTCGAGTGGGGAAAGCGTAAAAGTGAGAAACGTGCTTCTTCTTTTCGGATAGGTATGGCAGAAGATAATTTGAATAAAGTGATGGATCAGGTGGAACTGGAAATAGGCGTGGCACGTAAAGCATTGTCACAAGCCATTGAGCGGGTCCGTTTAAGTGAAAGTTCATTGGCCAAAGCAGAAGAAAATGAAGCGAAAGCCATAGAACGTTATAATGAAGGAAAGGTTTCAGTGGTGGAGGTGATTGATGCGCAAACCTATCGGCAGACATCGCAGGTGAATTATGTGCAGGCCAAAGCTGCGGCACAAGGACACTATTCGGAGTTAATAAAAGCTCTTCACGGATATGATTGTCGATAAAAAGCGCTAACTTTGTATGAAAAGAGCCGACTATATGAATGTAAAGTTGAACACCTTATTATATGTAGTGCTGTTTTCAGGGTTGGGTATATTCTCTTTCCTGTTACTGATCAATTATGCAACCTTCTCTGATCGGGTTGCTGATATATTACATTCAGTCAGTACACTGGGATTTTTTATATTGGCTTTTAATGTGCTGGGATATACCACTATCAGATTAAGTTCATGGATCGACAATCAGTATGCGCTGAATCTGCATCGGCGTTGGAAGCTGGTCTCGGTCTATATGGTCGTAATGGGGATGTTTTTTTTGCTGAACTACGGTTTGATGGTAACTGCCAAATTATTGGCAGGAGCTTCCCATCCGTTTACGTTTCCCAACGGAGGATGGCGGATTCTTATTACTGTATGGCTGGTAGAGCTTGTCATTTTAGGATTGCTGCTGGCTAATCGTTCCATGCGGAATACATTGAAGTTGCAGCAAGAAGCGGCTGCCTTGCAGAAAGAGAATAATACGGCACGATATACGGCTCTTCAGAACCAATTGAATCCTCATTTCCTATTCAATAGCTTGAATACATTGATAGCAGAGATAGAGTATGATCCGGCTACGGCGGTCAAGTTTACGCAGCATCTATCCGAGGTATACCGTTACGTGCTCCGCCAGCAACAGTGCCAGATCGTCTCTTTAAAAGAGGAGCTTGATTTTCTGGATTCCTATATATTCCTCCATCAAGTCCGGCTGGGAGATTGTTTGTCGTTGGAACGCGATCTTCCCGACAACGTCATTGACCATCAATTGCCCCCTCTGACACTGCAACTACTAGCCGAGAATGTCGTGAAACATAATTATATCGACGATTTTAACCCGATGACCATACGGGTATATACTGAAAGGAACAGTCGATATCTATGCGTCAGCAATACATTACGGCCTAAAAAAGTCTCAAACGCATCCGGTAAAGGATTAAAGAATTTGTCGGAGCGTTATCAATTACTATGTAAGCAGGATATCCAGATCCGAAAAAATGATCACCAATTCACCGTATCAATCCCACTTATTTATGAATAATATCCAAGTAGCCATTATCGAAGATGAGAAACCGGCCGCCCGGTTACTGGAAGGTATGATAAAGAAATTACGCCCGCAATGGGATATCATCAAGATACCCGGAAGCATCGAATCATCCGTGGCTTGGTTCGCTTCCCATCCGCATTCTGGATATCCAGTTGTCGGATGGAAATTCTTTTTTATTTATAGAACAGGCTTGTCCTACAAGTCTCATTATCTTTACGACCGCTTACGATGAATATGCAGTCCGGGCCTTTACGGTAAACAGTATTGATTATCTACTCAAACCGATACGACAAGAGAGATTGGAGGAAGCCATCCAAAAATTCGAGCATGTCACGTCTAAGTACAACCAGAAGCTCTTAGAGCAAAATGATTTATTGGAAGTACTCCATTCCCTCACGTATCCCGGCAAGAAATACAGGACCCGTTTCCTTATTTCCGGCAACGAGAAACTGATCACTTTACAGGTGGAGGATATCGCCCACTTTTATTCATTAAACAAGATCACCTTCGCTGTCACACGCCAAAACAAGGAGTACATAATCGATTTCCCGCTGGATAAACTCATGGAACAATTAGATCCCGATAAATTTTTCCGGACGAACCGGCAGACGATCATAAATATCGAATCCATCGGGAAAATAGAGCCCTATTTTCAGAATAAGGTCATTGTCCACATAAAGCCGGAACATAAAGAGAAAATATTGGTCAGCAAAGAAAAATGGGCCTCTTTCAAGCTATGGTTGAATTATTAGACCTTTCGCCCATTGCTATAATACCGTTCTTTTCTATCGTCCCGATCCTTCTTATTCTTTTTAGGTTTGGGCTTATCCGGTTTCGCTGGTTTCCGATAGTCATGACGATGGTTGTCACGATCCCAATGTCTATCTGAGTCATGCCGGTCGTCTCTCCAATGATTGTCATGGTGAATGGTACCCCAGCGGTAATTCCAATAGTTATCCTCATATCGACGGCAGTCATGGGACGGGCGGCGATCCGGATATCTCGGATTCGCATACCATCCCCGATAATCATGGATACGTTGCGGATGCTCCCTTACAAAACGGACATATAGATTGAACTGGGCCGGAGTCAATAGACGTTGGATCTTACGATCCCTTTCCATACGCAAATCGTAAATACGGCGAGCCGCACGGTCCCAATACCGATAGTCACGGCGGGCCTCCTTCTCTATTTTCTGTCCGTACTTATGGATAATCTTATGGTATTCCGCTGCTTGGCGAGCGGGCAAATGCATCGCTTGCTCCATCCAAAGACAATTTTGACAATGCGGTTCATTCCACCCAAAACTGATCCAAAACTGGCTGTAAGCGGGTAAACTGCACAATATAGCCAACACACATAGTAAGCTGAATCGTTTCATGTCTTTTCAATTTTAAGTTAATAATAAAGCGAATCGTTTGTTCTTTTATCTAAGACTGCCCTACTTCAGAAAGGTTTAATCCTTGATACCCAACAAATCTTTCGCATTGGCAAGAGAAGCCTCTGTCAACGAGGCTCCGCTCAACATACGGGCCACCTCGTTCACACGTTCCTCCCCCTCTAATTGCTTGATACGGGTCAGCGTACGGTCTTTGGTATCCTTCTTATAAACAAAATAATGAGCTTGCCCCTTCGCCGCTATCTGAGGTAAGTGAGTGATAGCGAAAACTTGCATCTTTGTTCCGAGTTCTTGCATGATATCCCCCATTTTATCGGCGATATCACCCGATACCCCCGTATCTACCTCATCAAAGATAATAGTAGGTAAAGCGGTGAACCCGGCAATCATAGCCTTAATGCAGAGCATCAACCGGGAGATCTCACCTCCGGAAGCGGTTTGGGCTACCGGCTGCAATTCCGCGCTCTTATTGGCGGAGAACATAAATCGGATATCGTCCATTCCATCGCTCTCCGGCTCTTTGCGAGGAAGGATGTCCACACGGAAACGGGTATTCGGCATCCCCAACGGAATAATCATCTTGACCAATTGCGAGGCCATCGCCGTGGAAGCGACTTTACGCTGCTCGCTAAGCACGGAGGCTTGTTGAAGCAACTCTTTATACGAGGCATCCAATTGACTCTCTAACAAACCGATTTGCTCATCGAAAGAATCGATCGCACGCAATTGCTCTTGGTATTGATCCCGTATAGCAATCAATTCATCCACGGTGGAGACACGGTGTTTTTGCAGAAGTGTATAAAGGATATTCAAGCGTTCATTCACCCATTCCAATCGTTCCGGGTTGAACTCTACATCTTCCTTTAAAACGTCTGTCTCGGAAGCCAGATCATTCAAGTCGATATAAGCCGAGCGGATTCGCTCGGAGATCTCCTTGGCTTTCGGGAAATATCTTTCTAAGGAATCCACGGTGGAAAGGGCTTCCTTGAGTATTTGGATGGCTCCTTGCTCCTCGCCGTCCAAGAGTTCGGTTACCTTATATAAAGAGCTTTTGATCTCCTCCGCATGCGAGAGAGTTTCTTGCTCTTGCTCCAACTCATCCTGCTCATCCGGTTGAAGGTTGGCTTCGTCCAATTGTTCCAATTGAAAACGGATATAGTCCTCCTCCTGCTTGCTTTGAGCCGCTTTGTCCCTCAAATCTTTCAGTTCCCTTCGCAACGCCTGATAACGGGTAAATTCCTTCTTATAAAGAATGAGCAAGATCTCATTTTCGGCCATTACATCGATCACTTTCAGCTGGAAACGGTTGTCGCCCAACAATAGGTTCTGATGCTGCGAATGGATATCGATCAAGCGGCTTCCCAACTCTTTTAAGATCGTAAGGGAAACCGGAGAATCATTGACGAAGGCACGGGATTTGCCGGAGGCATAAAGTTCCCGACGCAAGATACAGCTATCCGCGTCGTACTCAAGGTCGTTACTTAGGAAGAAAGGCTCCAACTGATATTTTGAGACATCAAATACGGCCTCGATCACACATTTATCCGAACCTTTCTTTATACTCTTGCCATCCGCACGCTGTCCCAGCACCAAAGACAAGGCTCCTAATATAATTGATTTTCCCGCTCCGGTCTCACCCGTTATCACCGAGAAGCCTTTATCAAAGCGGATATCCAAATTGTCTATCAAGACAAAGTTCTGTATAAATAAGGATTTCAACATAACTATTTTACCTTACTGGTTTTTGAAGCTCTTCCAAGCGAGTGGATTGTGCCGGATAGATCTCGAACAGCATCTTATAGCCCTCTTGCCGCTCTTGTGTGGTCGCTTTCGAATAAATCGCGATAATCTCATCTAATTTAGCGTCGGCGAACATTTGTAGAAGCACAGAGGTAGGCCGGGCTTTCTTTACTTCCTGCAAGGCGGGAAGCGCACTAATGATCGTCGTACGTCCACGATCCGGATTTGCTGCCATTTCATCGAGTCCTTTCCGGTGATACGTGTACCACATTTCCCGGAAAGCGTCGGATGCGTTATCTTGCAAAGCCGTCGCTACGGCATGGCGGTTCTGGTTGCTATCAAAAGCTTTCCAGCCCGTCCACGACATCTCAGACTGGGCCATGTTCACGATTTGCTGGGCTTGTTGTATATAAGTAGTTCCACCTTTCGGAGCGAAACTATCGAAATCAAGCCCCAAGATCACATAGACGTAAAACACGATAGTGGCCGTAAGATTGCTGGTCAGCGTATTTGAGTTATAGTCCAACGGCTCGCCCTCCGTATACTCAAAATCCAACTGTTGATCCCTGAAATTCAGAAGAGTAGTTGTATAACTGGAATTATAGACCGGACGGCGGGCTTGTATCTGGATCTCGCTCTTGAAGTTCGTCTCATCCAATTCATTCACGATAATCGTCATCGTACAATCGATCTTCTCATTGACGGCAAACGTGGCATCCGTCCATTTCCGGTTATTCACGAACTCAGTCAAGGAGTTCTGCAAGGTTGTGAAGATTTGCTTGTTAGCGGTCGCAATTTTGTCTCCGTTCACCGTGATACGGGCGTTCAACTCTTGCGCCTTCCCACAAAAAGGAGCGGCGCAAAGCATGAATAGATAAAACAGTCTTCTTACTTTTCTCATTTCAATAATGTTACCAACTTATTTACGATATCACAGGCTACCTCCCGCTTCGTTTTGAGCGGATAGCTCGTTACTCCTCCGGCATTGTCGATAATCGTGATCTTATTGGTATCGCAACGGAAACCGGCACCTTGGTCTCGTAAAGAATTCAAGACGATGAAATCGAGATTCTTCCGCTTCAGTTTACCTTCGGCATGAGTAGCCTCGTCGTTCGTCTCCAAGGCGAACCCCACCATGACCTGTCCTTCCCGCTTGATCGCACCCAAAGAGGCGGCGATATCCGGGTTCGGAACCAAATGAAGCGTCATCTCTCTCTCCGTTTCCCGTTTGATCTTCTGCTCGGAAGCATTCTCCAGACGGTAATCGGCGACAGCGGCACATAATATGGCAGCATCGCTACTCGGGAATGCGGTCATCGCCGCTTGGTACATTTCCCCGGCAGACTCAACATCGATTCGTTTAATAGCTGGATGATGTGTTTTTAAAGAGACTGGACCAGCGACCAAAGTCACCTCCGCC